>OLNH01000539.1_pt1 | contig 31113 bp, 32 predicted proteins | sample 1643101 | NCBI WGS metagenome assembly OLNH01 (sample SAMEA3136758, study PRJEB25190) | human gut metagenome | biome: human gut; feature: human-associated habitat; material: faeces | place: Austria | collected 2013
AATAATTTCTAACACAACCTCGCATAAAATAAGTCTTTTTACAAGAGGGAATCACGAAAGTGGTTTCCTCTTTTTTTGCTGCTTCTGCTGATTTTTTATATTTCCTGTGTCCTTTGCGTGTCCTGCTGCCTTTTTGAAAATCCTAAATGCAAGAAAATGTGTCTTTAAAAAATGTGTCCCGCATTTTAGTTATTCTCTGTCATATTTACAGGCTGTAAAAGTGTCCCTTGCGTGTCCCACTGCCTTTTGAAAAGTCCAAAAGTAAGAAAATGTGTCCTTTAAAAATGTGTCACGAAATTTAATTGTTTTCAGTCATGTTTACAAGTTTATAAAAGCTTGTTCTTTTGGTATTTGTCTGTTCCATTGCGGTCTTTGCAGTAATCTCTCCCGCTTTCCAAGAGGAATAGACTTCATTCCAGTTTTCGGGAAATGTGAGTGCGGGACGTCCAAGACGTTTTCCGTTCTGTTTGGCTGCTGCAATCCCCTCTGCTTGACGCTGTTTGATTGTTGTGCGTTCTTGTTCTGCGATTGTTCCTAATACTTCAATCAGAATATTGTTTACCATCTCAAAAACCCACTCTTGCCCCTCTGGTAAGTCCATCATAGTAGTTGGCAAGTCAATCACTTTCAAACGAATGCCGTTGTCTTTGAAATACTGCAATTCGTTGTGAATGTCGCTTTTGTTTCTGCTCAATCTGTCAAGGGATTTTACAACAAGTGTATCGCCGCGGCGCAGCATGGCGTTTTTTAATGCTTGATAACCTTTTCTGTCTAAATCCTTTCCGCTTTCCTTATCTGTGATAATATCCCTTTCATCTGCTCCAAGAGCCTTGAAAGCTGCTATCTGACGGTCAAGGTTCTGCTCTTTACTTGATACTCTTGCATAATAGTATGTGCGGCTGTTCATGTTTGCGCCCTCCCATTTCCTTATGTTCGTATTATATCAAAAGTGTTCGTAAATGTCAATATATATTGCGAATATGTTTGTAAATATAAAAATAACTTTCTCGAACATAAAAATACACGCTATTTTGCGTGTTTGTAAAGGTGTACTCTTACGAACAGATATAATAAAGAGCGGGACACGCGCCCCGCTCCAAATCATTCTTTTTTACAGTCCAAGCAACTGCTTTTTCTTTTCGTCAAATTCTTCCTGCGTAATTACACCGCCATCAAGCAACTCTTTGTACTTTTTCAATTCATCTGCCGTTCCAAGTGTTGCACCATTTACAGTTTCTGCCTTTGGAGCAGAAATAGATTGTGTATCATTTGCCATCGCAATATTGTTCATTTTATCCTGCAATAAAATAGGTGGGATAATCGGAACAAAGATAGCCAAAATCAAACACAATGTAGCCATATCAGAGGAAATTCCTTTTGCTGCTGCCATTTTATCTACACGTTGCGCGGTTTTATATGTCCAGTAAATAATATAAAATGGAATAAATAAGCAAAGAAGTAATTTCTTTGTTGGGTTGCGATATTCTTCATTTTCTGCTGCATTTGTATAACCAGTCATGCGATAAATCCACATATAATACCAAATTCCAAAAGTAAACAAAAGTAACAGAACATGTTTTGCCATACCACAATAAATTTCACTTGATACAGTGTTTTGATTCGTATAAATAGTTTTTTCTTTTGGTGGCTGAGAACTTTTATAATCGCTTATAAATGTCACCAATAATGCAACAAAAACAGGCAGTAATGCAAAGAATATTCCACCGTGAAACACATGCATAGGTATTCGACTAATCACCATCAAAAAAGATGACAAATTAAAACGAGCAACTCCATAACCGCCATATGTTGCATATCCAGCAAGTACCAATAAATCGATTATAATTGCCACAATACCAATCGTTATAGAAATTGTTTTGTTCTTTGACATAGCAATATAATATATGATTATACCTACGGCAATAATAAATAAGATATAGTTTAAAATATAAAATTCCATTACTGGAAGTCCCCATTTTACTCCCATAAAAAGAATATAAGATAAAATAATTGTAATTGCCAGTCCTATAATTACTGCAATTTGACTTTTTCTTGAATTTTTCATTTTCGTTCCTTTTCTTTTATGTAGTTTGCATTAAATTATTGACCGCAAGTCTTACATTCAACGGCACGCCTTTCATTTGTATGTACTTTGATACTGTACTTGCGCTACGCCCCATAGCACGCCCTACGGCGGCATAATTGCCAAGCTGTGCATATAACTGATACATTTGAACGATTTCCTGCGGCGTTACACGCGGCGCACCCATTATTTCTTATCGGCAGCAGCTTTTTCTGCTTCTGCTTTCTTTTCAGCAATTATCTCTTTTTCTCTGTCAATTCGTTTTTTGGTTTCTTCAACATTAACTGTTTTCTTTTTGCGAGTAGAAGTCTTTGCATTAGTCTGTGTCAAAAGACGATTGTTTGTATCGTCCATAGCAGTAAAGAAAGAATGCCAGATACGCACGAGTGGGTCTACTGCTGTTGCACCATATTTTTCAAGTTTTTCATTTTCTTCTCCAATTTTTTTAAAGAAATTGTCTGGAATGATGATAATGTCTCTGTCAAGGTCAATAGTCACACGCATTTTAATTTCCTCCTTAGAATTAAAAGATGTAAGATTTTGTTTAATTTTCACAAAATTTGTACTTTTAATTATATATATGTATGTATATTCTGTCAATAGTCTATTTGATTATTATTTTTTCTGCGTTGAAATTATCCTAATTTAGCTTAACTCACTTTAATTTGTCTTATTTTATTCAAACATAGCCTTATTTTAATAAAATAAGCCTTAAAATAGCGTATTTCGCTCTATTTCAGATAATTAAGCTATAATAAGCCTTATTTTGACGATAACAGTAAATGAAAAAGTGATTTCGTGTCGAAGTTGTCCACGCATAAGCCGCGCCACGCGTAAAAATAATATTTTTCCCGAAATAGGGGCGGGGGTGGCAGCAGATTTATTGTATTCTCCTGCCAAGTTAAAACGCCCTTTATTTTATTCAAATAAAAAATTTTGTTATAATATATTCATAAGAAAAAGATATTTCTTAAATCTAAAAGAAAGGGGGATACCGTATGTTTGGTGACAACGGATTTACTTATCAATTTGCTGAATTTCTGAGAAAAGCAGGAGATGTAAATTTATCATATACATTCCAAAAGGAAATGATGAATCAGCAACTTTATAAGCAATTAGAGCATGAACAAATTGTCCACGAAGTAACCGAAGAAGTTTTATCACGTTTAAATACAGCAGTTGACACGCAAGAGATATTTAACAAAATAGATGGACTAAACGACAAAATAAACAGTTTAGAACGTAAATAAGAATACACTGGCGGGCGGTTCTACCGCCCTGCCATTCCAATAGAAAAGAGGTTTATATATGCCTTATACTGTACCTAATCAACGCACTGTATTCATTCATAGAAACGAACTTGTATATGATTTCTTAGGAATACAAAATGCGAACTGGCAAGCTGCGGCGCGCGACTTAGGCGCACACGCGCTCATGCTTTATTTATACCTTGCGTCTAATGCTAATAATTATGAGTTTGCGCTCTCACCTGCTGCCATAAGACAGGCAATAGGAATGCCCGCGTCTACCTATCGCGATCAATTTGTAAAACTGGTAGATAAAGGGTATCTTGTGCAGCGCAAGGAAAGTAATATCTATGATTTCTATGAAATACCACAACGCGTCACGCATACAGAGCCAATAGAAACGATTGACGGCTTAGACTTTACGACTGACGCTTATGGAACGCCGCAAATCGTAAATAACGAAGCGGGAAAGGATATAGAAATAAATATAAATAAAACAGATACTATAAATATTAGCGGCGTGGAGAAACAAGTTTCTCCTACGCCGATACCATTCAATTTTTAAAGGAGAACTCACTATGACAGAAAAAGAAATGTTAGGAACTTTACAACTTGTTTGGGATAATATGGGCTTGCAAATGCAGGATAGAGAAGTATGCGGGGAAATGCTTGTGCTTCTGGATAATATGTATCATCTTTTGCATGACGATTTACAGTGTCCTTATCCTGTGCGTAAATATGAGATAAATGAGGGTGGAGTATTTGATTTCTAATAGCTTTAAAATAAGCGGGAAGCCTTGCGCGTCCCGCTTTTCTTTTGTATAGATAAAATATCCGTCTGCTGCTGCCGCGTGCCGTAAATAGCCGTTTCATGCGTCACACGCTTATTTTATATAGCGTTTAAATTTCTTACAAGAATATCAATTCCAGACTTTGAAACTGCAAGATAATAACGCTCTGTGACTTTTCCGCTTGCGTGTCCCATCTGATTACAAAGAATGTGTGTAGGTGTATTTAACTCTGCAAGCCGCGTGCCGTATGTGTGGCGCAGATAGTGATATTTAAAGTCTATTTTTAATGCTGTTTTGATTGTTCGGCTGTGATATTTCATAGAATTTACAGTCTGTATTTTTCCGTTTGGCAAACTGTTTACTAATTCCAAAGATGAAATTTTGTTACCGTCAACGTCATAAATATAAGTGCAATTTTGCGCCCGCTGCGCTTTTAAATCAACCTCATGCGCCTTTGTTTCTGCCGCAAGTTTTACAAAATAGTCTTTTAGCTTCTGGCTCATATAGATTACACGCCGCGCGTTGCGCGTTTTCAGCGGTACAAGTCTAATCAAGCCGTCTTGATACTGCATTTGTCGGTCTATAGTTATTCTGCCGTTCTCAATATCAACATTTTCCCATTTTAAGCCGTAACACTCATTGATACGCAAGCCGCAGCACTTTCCCAACAGATAAGCGGTTTCTGCATTTGTGCCTTGAAAATAAGTGTCAAGGCGTTCTGTTTCTTCTTTGCTGAATGCTACAATTTCGGTATCTTCATCAATCTTCATTTTCGGCATACGAATCCGAACATCTTTGTTTACACATAATTTGTTATATACATCTACGTCTAAATAATTGCGGGAATACGCCTGTCCGAATATCAGATAGAACATTTTCAAAAAACCCTCTACATACTTATAAGCGCGTCCCTCGTTGTAATACAGAAAAGAAAGATAGTCATTTACTTCCGCAACAGAAATGCTGTCAACATAGCGCGAACCAAATTTTTCTTCAAGATGATTTTTCCATAAGCTGTTTTGTTTCTTTATCGTGGAATATGCTTTTCCGCTGCGCCCCTGTTCGCAATATTCCATGTAAACCTCTCCAAAAGTCATGCGGTGTTCTGGCTTCTGGTTCAGACTTGCTTCAAAACGCATTTCTGCAATTGCTTTTGCCTGTGCTGCTGCCCGCTTTGTTTTCAAAGGGTTTCCCGCTTCATCTTTTGAACCTTTGCGGTTTACTCTTTTTCCATCTACTGTTTTTGTGAAACGATAGCACCAGTTTCCGTTTGGTAATTGAGATATTCCTAAATCCTGTGTTTTTGTCATTTTTGTCGCCCTTTCCTGTGTTCTGGCGACACATTTTTTAGGATTTTTCTTTTACTTTTGGAGACACCTGTGTTTCTTATAAAAGATAAGAAATCCTTTATAATACAAAAGTTTTGAAGTCACGAGCGAAGCGAAGTGACTTATGAAATGGCTCGCGATGAAGCTAGACACGGAAAAGCATTCGCAGGTCTGCTTAAGAGATACTTCGGAGAATAATTTCTAACACAACCTCGCATAAAATAAGTCTTTTTACAAGAGGGAATCACTTTCGTGATTCCCTCTTTTTGATGCTGTTTTCCAAAGGCTGTTGCAATCTTGAATTTTTTTACTAACCTACCATCCTTTTGGAAACTCCGTAAAAAGAATCTTTCTGATTGTCATCTAACTTGATATATCCTCTCTGTCCATTGTATTTAAAAATCATATAGTTATTATTGTCTTTTGAACAAAATCCCTCTAAAGTAGCAACAGCACCTTTTTTTAGAGTAAAGTTATTTTTCCCACTTGGAGAACTATAAAAAACAAGATTTTTCATTGCTACAAATTTATTATCATAAAAATAATTTTGGTAACCATCCTGATAATACTCTGAGGTTAATTTACTCTTGTCTTTGTAATATAAAGAAGTTGCAACGGCTGTATCAGACGCTCTTTTAAATACACCATTTGAATATACATAAGTATATTCCACATTAACTGCGCCTATAAGATATGGTTGAATTAAGTATTTTATTTTGATCGTATTATTTCCATTAAATGCTATATCATCAAGTATGGTGTAAGCATGTGAAAAACCACCCAATTTTTCATTTAATACTGTTTGAAATTTATTAGTTGCCTTATTATATTGAATAAAGAAATCGTCTTCGGAATATGAATAACCACTTTGAACTCGTATTATCTGAATATTATTTTTTAATGCTATATAGGATATACAAACATTATCACTCGATAATGCAAACTTCTGTGCATTTTTCCCATTTACAGATATTGATAACGTGCCATTAAATTTATTATCAGACCATCCAGTTCCTGTGGCTTGGATATCAAGCTGATCTGCATTTCCGTCTCCTGTCAGATCAATTTTGGTATGTAATTCATGATTTCCATAGACAACATTTATCATACCTAAATTCAGCTTTACTCCAATAATAGCTGTATGAATTGTAGTGTTATTAGATGGTGTATTCGTTGTTCCTACCGTAATTTTACAAGTTGCTTTCTTCCCACTTCCATCTTTCACTTTCACTGTAATTGTGGCAGTTCCATTTCCAACAGCTTTCACAACACCTTTTGAAGATACTGTTGCTACTTTTTTATTGCTTGAACTCCAAGTTACCGCTTTATTGTTAGCACTGCTTGGAGAAATTGTTGCTTTTAAAGTAAGAGATTTCCCCTTTTTAAGTGTAGCTGATGTTTTATTCAGCTTTATGCTTTTTACTGGCTGCTTAACTGTCACTTTACAAATAAATTTTTTCTTTCCATATTTGGCTGTAATTACCGTATTTCCCTTCTTTTTGGCTTTTACAACTCCTTTAGAAGAAACCGTTGCTACACTCTTTTGACTGCTTGTCCAGGTGATCTTCCCTTTGATTCCCGATACCTTTAATGTGTAAGTTTTGCCAACATTGAGCGAAACACTCTTTTTATTCAGCTTTGCAGCACTTACGGAAACAGGCATTACCATTACACTAAGCATCAGACATACCAATAACAGTATTGATACTTTTTTGAACCTCTTCATACTCTTTTTCCTCCTGAATCCTTTTTCTTTAACAGTATCACAATTTTTTCTTTCTTACAATCTTCACTGTATTGCGTCTCCCACAATTTACAAAAAAGGACAGCCGCCCGGCAAAGATCCTGCCGGTGCGGCTGCCGCATTTATACATTATAAAGAACCATAGAGACTTACTGCATAAGAATAATTCTTTCTGGTATCTTTGTAAATAATCTGCAGATAGTGCTGGCTGTCTAAAGTGATGGTACTTCCATTCTTAACCTTTTTCTGTACTCCTGTTCCATATTCACTGTAATATATTGCTTCTATCTTATAACCTTTCTTCGCAGTAATATTTATTTTTCCCTTTTTAGGTGCGCTGGAAGAAACTGTGACCGTATTTTTCTTATCAAGCTGTTTCTTATAATCCTTTTTTCCAACTACACATTTATTCAGCGGATTCGTATAATTGTAAACGGAAATCTTGGATTTAAAAGAATATTTTTTTCCATTTTTTCTCTTTACAGTAAATGATACTGTAGCAGTACCTTGTTTTTTAGCTTTTATAGTAATCGTATAGTCATCAATGAACTTCTCTTTTTTCACTGTCGCTACATTGGTATTACTGCATTTCAAATTCAGGATCTTATCAGATTTCACTGAATTCATGATTCCATACCCTATTTGATTTCCCTTCAACATCGTTATGGACTTCGCAAATTTAAGAGTACCGGCTGCCTGTGCTGTGACTGGTGCTGCTGCAAGATCCGCTACAATAAATGTAAATGCCAGGAATAATGCAATGACCAGATTTTTGATTTTTTTCATATCTGTTCCTCCTTAGATATATGATATTGTTGTATTCTTATAACTGCTTATTTTACAGTTATTTTGCAGGTTATTTTCTTTGAGCCGCTTCGAATAGTGATTGTCGCAGTTCCCTTACGCAGTCCTTTTACCACACCTTTGGATGTTACGGTAACTATCTTTTTATCAGATGAACTATAGGTAATTTTTTCCTGACTGGTTACCGGAACGACTGTAATTGATGATGCCATTTTCGTATAGGTGGTTTCTTTGGCAAGTGTCAGTTTTTTGACTGTAGAAGTAATCTTTGTGGTTTTCACTGTACTCTTCTTCACAGCTACTTTGAAAGATACCGTTTTCTTACTTGCAAGGGTAACAGTAACAGAGGCATTTCCTGTTTTCTTACCTGCTGTCAGCTTAAAGGTCCCATCTTTCTTTACAGCTGATACTTTTACAACTCCTGTATCGCTGGACGTAACCTTTTTAACATAATCTCCTTTGGCTAATCCTGATGCTTTGAATGCGGTTGTGGACTGTCCTGTTTTCAGTTTCAAAGAGGATGCTGTCAGTGAAATAGTCGGTTTCAGTTTGGCTGTTGTCTTCTGCTTTTTGATCACAGCACCACATACCTTACAGTGACTACCTCTTCATATAATTTCCCCTTTTTCCTTTTCTATAGTTTTCATAAAAGCTGATAAATTATCCTACAACAATGCCAGGTTAAAGTCAATTAACTGACAGCATAGTGTCCCCGCTTATTCCATAACCGGAAACTGTACAAAGGCAACATCATCAAATCCGGTACAACTTCTCCATACAGCCTGTACAATGAATCTCTTGCATCCTTCACAACAGGTGACCTCTATGACCACCACGATGCAGACGGATTCATCACACTGTTCGGACTTCCACTGAAAGTTCGCGCTATGATGTTAAAAGAAGTTGAACAGAACAAAAAATAATTTCTGAAATGTGAAAATACTGCTGAATCCTTTTTAGATTCAGCAGTATTTTTTTGTTACCATATATCCGTAACAAGCTGGCAGTGGCAGGTCAGGTCCCGTAGATTTCAGAAATTCCCGTGCACAGCCATTTTACTGCAGCTACAATGGCTTCCGTTCTGTACAGAAATGCCCACAGCCCCTTCCAGATATGGCCTTTCCACATCAGTCACTTCAAGAAGCTTTTGATCATCTACCCACAAAATCAGTCTGCCTCCCTCAACGCTGACGCAAAGATGATATTCTTTTTCTTTCTCCCAAGCAAAGTCACATTGGCTCAGAATCCGATATCCATTTTCATTTTTCAGAATTGCCGCCCGTCCGTCCGCCAGAAATCCAGCTGCATAAGATCGTATTCCTCCCTGCACCCTTACATTCATCATATGCCAGTCTCCCGTATGAGGGGTCAGCCAGAATTCAGCCGTATAATCCTTCCAGTTATGACTGCCCGTATATGCCTCTCCGAAATCGCAGCAGGATAAATGCAGATTTCCATCTGCCAGATAGAAAAGCCCCTTCAATTTGGTAAACTGCGTAATTTCGCGATGAACCGGAGTCCACACTTCTTCCTCTTCTTTTCTCATTTCGACAGAATAATCAGGAGTTCCGTCCGTATAAAAATCATCCAAAAGTACTGTAACCTGCTGTGCAGATCCTCTTTCCCCGCCTACATGGACGCAGAATCCCACTTCATCCAGAAGCGCACCTTCCATGGCAGGAATCACAAACTCCAGCTGTTTCCACTGACCTTTCTCCAACACCACTGCATCTCCCTGATAAATCCTGTCGCCACGCACTTCATGTACATAAAGACTTACCTGCAAATCTGACAGTCCATATTCCGGCACCATTACACTTCCATGAACAGTCTGTCCCGGATAAACCAGCGGAGAAAATGCAGGATCATAACGGCTGTCATGAAAATCTGCCGGTCTGTAATAGGTCTTTTTATATACCAGAACATTTTCTCCGGATTCCATCCTGTTCGCCGTTACTTTCAAAGAACGGTTTCCAAACGCAGCGGATTCATCTGTGTTCATCAGATGATACTCCGGTTTCGGATAATCATCTCCCTTATTTAGGTGTTCTATCCTCACACGCATGACATGGGTAGAGCCCGGAAATTCAAAATGGCAGCTTTCAATCTTATCTTCTGCGATTTTATCATATGGAGCCGGCAGTTTTTCCCCTGCCAGTTCAGCTGCCAGTTTCGCAATATAACATGCACCGTAAGGAATATCCATGATATTACGACTGCCCACAACACTGGAGCATGCCAGAAAATCATTGACCGGCTCACGCCACTTGCGATAATCAATTCCATCCAGTCCATTTCTGACTCCCATGATCGTTGCGATGTTTCCCACATTGCAGTCAGTATCCCATCCACATCGATTGCAGATCTGCAATGTATCAGAGAAGTCCCCGTTACCATACAGCAAAGCAAGTATCATCACTGCCGTATTCGGAATGATATGGCACATGCCTGGATATTTATCATATCCATAATTATCACGTATAAATTTCCAGCAATCCTTCCAGTTGTTCGGATTTTTTTTATGATAATCCATGACCACTCTGACAATCTTTGCATAATCGCAGTTTTCCGGAATATAACTGAGTCCTTTTTCCAGTATTTTGTTCATATCAGATTCCACAAATGCATAGCTAATGCACACAGCCACAAAAATACCTCCATGGATTCCGTCTCCGCCATGAGTAACACTTGCTGCTTTCCGTGCAAGTTTTGCCGCTATATCCGGATTCCCAGGTGTAACCAATCCCCAGGTATCAATAAAAATCTGACCACCAATCTGTTCTGCAGTTGTTTTTCCATTCTGTTCAATGCTTCCGCTTTCCGGAGCTTTGATTCCATTTCTCAGATTCAGATATGCTGTATGTTCTGTTGATACTCCATAACCGCCCCACCAGAAAAATCCATGTTCAAAAGGTGCATAATTCAATAAAGCCTCTGCCACATCCTGCGCTTTCATTTCGGAACCTTTCCCACAATCTTCCAGTGCTCTAAGAAAAAACAGTGGGCCATTGCTATCATCATCTGCCGCAAAATCTCTGTAATCCACCAGATATCCATCTGTTTCTCCATAAATATCCTCAATCTGCCGCTGGCTCCAACCCTCTACCGGAGCTCCCAGACGAATGCCGATTATTTTTGCAAGCCATCCGGCATAAATGTGTTCTATGTACTCTTTTTTCATAATATTCATAGTCTTTTTTCCTCTTCATGTTGTATGATTAAAATCAATATTTCAAGGCTGCATTTTCTTTTTTGCAAATCATTATACAGAAATAATATCATACTCATTCTTTTTGTCAATTATATTTATTTTTATTTCAATTCAGCCATTTATTTTTGTATATTTTTCATAAATTTTCTGCGATTTTTTGCATTTAAACCTGCTCCTATGAGATATTATGCACAGATTATTTTTTACCATTTTACTGTTTTACTTTTTATTTTACAAATATGTACCCTGTCAGACGCAAACAGCACCAGGTAATCTTTACACATAAATCTGTTAAAATGCAAAAAAGCCGCCCAAACCGGCAACTTTTTTATGTTATGATTTTTATGATCTTTTATCTGCTTCTTAACTCTGCTCTTTTATGATCCAGAAGTGTCTGAAGTTCGTTCAGGTCAGCCTCTGTGATCCCTTCTGTCTCCAGCAGCGCATGCATCATTTCCACCGGAGTGATTTTCCTTCTCTCCGCATTATTCTTCAGATATGTCTCCCTGGAAAGAAGCGGTCTGTAATTTCTCGCATAAACCTTTCCATTCATGGAAGTCCCTGCTACCTCGATCAGTTTCTCTTTCAAAAGAAGCTCCAGACATCTGCGCACTGTTGGCATCTTTAACTCTGGTGCTATTTCATTGATCTCAAAAGCAGACAGAGGTTTTCCCTCTTCCCAAAGCACATTCATAACATCATAACGTTTACCCTTTAATATGTCCATTTTAAGATCTACCTCCATATTTAACCAGATATTATTATAATAAAGAACTATCAGATTAATTACAATTACAAAGCCCTTACACTCATTTACAGAGCATTTACAAATTTATATCATTTCTTTGATATTTTTGTCATAAAATAGATTATTTCTTATTTCATATATTCCATAATCAAAAAAACAAAAGAATTGACAGTTAACTGGAAATATTTTATAATAATTTTATAAACAATAATCAGGAAACTTATATATGTCCATAATTGGTTGGATGTTTCTACCAACTACCGTAATAGTTGTCTATAAGTTTTGTCATCTTAAGGGACAGGCATAGATAAGACATCTTCGGTAGATTTTTTTTGCCTTTCCTTATTGTAAGAAAGAGAGGGAATGATCATGAGCAGAGAAATATTCGCACTAAAGGGAACCATCTGTTACAGCACTTCTCCCACAGAACTTTCCATTACCGAGGGAGGATATGTGGTCTGTGAAAACGGACACTGCGCTGGTGTTTTTCCAGAACTTCCGGACAGATACAGGCAGATTCCATGTACAGATTTCGGAGATGAACTGATCATCCCGGGCCTGACAGATCTGCACATTCACGCTCCCCAGTACACATTCCGGGCATCTGGCATGGATCTGGAACTGCTGGACTGGCTGAATACCATCACCTTTCCCCAGGAAGCCCGCTATGAGGACACAGAGTTTGCCAGAGCAGCCTATACCATTTTCGCGGAAGATCTGAAAAAAGGCCCCAATACCCGTGCCTGTATTTTCGGAACTCTCCATGTTCCTGCCACAGAAATTCTGATGGAACTTCTGAACCAGACCGGTCTGAAAACCATGGTTGGCAAAGTAAACATGGATCGAAACGGTTCTCCTGTCCTGCAGGAAACCAGCGCCCAGGCTTCTGCAGATGCTACCCTGTCCTGGCTTGAAGATACCCTGACGAAATTCAAAAATGTAAAACCGATCCTGACACCAAGATTTATCCCATCCTGTTCCGACGAACTGATGGAAAAACTTTCCGCGCTCCAGCAGAAATATCATCTGCCGGTGCAGTCCCATCTCTCTGAGAACCTGGGTGAAATTGCCTGGGTACAGGAACTTTGCCCGGATACACATTTCTACGGCGAAGCTTACAGTCGGTTCGGATTGTTCGGAGGGGATTGTCCGACGATTATGGCTCACTGTGTTCACTCCTCTGACGAAGAGATCGCACTTATGAAAAAACAGGGCGTTTATATCGCCCATTGTCCACAGTCCAACACCAACCTCTCTTCCGGCATCGCTCCTGTAAGGCAGTATCTGGATGAAGGACTGCATGTCGGACTTGGTTCTGACGTCGCAGGTGGAACCTGTTCTTCCATTCTGCGCGCCATGGCTGATGCCATTCAGGTTTCCAAACTGTACTGGCGGCTCATTGATTCTTCCATGAAACCGCTGACGCTGGAGGAAGCTTTTTATATGGGTACAGAAGGCGGCGGCTCCTTCTTCGGAAAAGCCGGAAGTTTTAAGGAGGGTTATGAATTCGATGCAGTTGTCCTGAACAGCTCCACCATTCCCACCCCTCTGAAGCTCTCTCCGAAAGACAGGCTAGAAAGACTTGTCTACCTTTCCGACGACCGCAACATCTCCGCCAAATACACAGCCGGACGAAAGATTCTGTAACTGCAGGAAATACAGAAACACCGGCAATACAATAAAAAGGGGGAAAGATTATGAATCTTGACAAACTGTTTCACCTGAAAGAAAACCACACAGATGTAAAGACCGAGATCATGGCTGGTATCACTACCTTTATGACAATGGCTTACATCCTGGCGGTAAATCCGAACATCCTGTCCGCATCAGGAATGGACCGGGGTTCCATTTTTACAGCCACAGCATTATCCGCATTTATCGCAACCTGCCTGATGGCACTTCTTTCCAATTATCCGTTCGTCCTTGCCCCGGGTATGGGACTGAACGCTTATTTCACCTACACGGTAGTCCTGGGTATGGGATATACCTGGCAGCAGGCTCTGGCAGCTGTTTTTGCAGAGGGTATCATCTTTATCCTCCTGTCACTGACCAATGTTCGTGAAGCTATTTTCAATGCCATCCCTATGAACCTGAAACACGCAGTATCTGTTGGTATCGGACTTTTCATCGCATTTATCGGTCTGCAGAATGCCAAGATCGTTGTAAACAACGATTCTACACTGGTATCTGTTTTCTCCTTTAAATCCTCAGCTGCCAACGGAACCTTCCATACAGAGGGAATCACAGTTCTCCTGGCACTGATCGGAGTCCTGATCACTGCTATTTTCCTGGTAAAAAATGTAAAGGGCGGTATCCTCTGGGGTATCCTTCTTACATGGATCCTTGGTATCCTCTGCCAGCTTACAGGCATTTACAGACCTGACGTGGAAGCAGGATGGTACAGCCTCCTTCCTGATTTTTCCGCAGGAATTTCTGTTCCAAGCATGGCACCAACCTTTATGAAAATGGATTTCTCCATTGTGTTCTCGCTTGATTTCGTTGTGATCATGTTTGCATTCCTTTTCGTAGACATGTTCGACACACTGGGAACACTGATCGGTGTTGCTTCCAAAGCAGACATGCTGGACAAAGACGGCAAACTTCCGAAGATCAAAGGCGCCCTGCTCTCTGATGCAGTAGGAACCACAGTGGGCGCAATATGCGGTACCTCCACTGTTACCACTTTCGTAGAAAGTGCTTCCGGTGTTGCAGAAGGCGGACGTACAGGGCTTACCTCCCTGGTTGCAGCCATCCTTTTCGGACTGTCCCTGTTCCTGTCACCGATTTTCCTGGCTATCCCGTCCTTCGCTACTGCTCCGGCACTGATCATCGTAGGATTCCTGATGCTTACTTCTGTGACCAAGATTGATTTCAACGATATGACAGAAGCGATCCCGGCATTTATCGCCATCATCGCCATGCCTTTCCTGTACAGCATCTCTGAAGGTATCTCCATGGGAGTTATCTCTTACGTGATCATCAACGTAGTTACAGGCAAAGCCAAAGAGAAAAAGATCAGCGCCCTGATGTATGTGCTGGCTGTTTTGTTCATCCTGAAATATATCTTTATCTGATTCGGCTATCAGGCTTAAGATCAGATAATCAGATAAAAGAAGCCTCCTGCAGGGGCTTCTTTTTTTGTTGCTATAATCTTCTTTTACTTTCTTACTCTGTGTTGTATAATTATGAAAGTATTTATTCATTTTACAATCAGTATGATACTTACAGATTATACTATTTCTATCCACACTGTATGAATAAATATTTTGTATTATCCACATTTTATACATTTCATTTACACATTACTATTTATAAGGAAGGATTTTTTACAAATGCAAAAACAACAGATACCTTTAAAAAATTCACTGCTCCTGCTTCTCGCGGCAGTTATCTGGGGCATCGCTTTTGTGGCTCAAAGCGTAGGCATGGATTATGTTGGAGGATTTACATTTAATGCAGTCCGTTCCCTGATTGGATCTGCGGTACTGATTCCTCTCATTCTTATTCTCGGACAGAAAAATTCCGGTGGCTCTACAACAGCAGAAACAACTGGCAGCTCCCACTCATCCGCCAGCACCATATCCAATATCCGGAAACGAAAAGATCTCATCATCGGCGGCATTTCCTGTGGGATCTGCCTTTGTCTGGCAAGTAACTTCCAGCAATTCGGCATTAAATATACTACAGTCGGAAAAGCCGGCTTTATCACTGCCTGTTATATCGTGATCGTTCCGATCATCGGTCTGTTTCTTGGCAAAAAATGCAGCAAATTCATCTGGGCGGCGGTTGTAATGGCACTGATCGGACTTTATCTTCTGTGCATTACAGACGGATTCTCCATCGGAAAAGGCGACCTGCTTGTACTGGTATGTGCGTTCTTATTCTCCATACATATTCTGGTCATTGACCACTTTTCTCCGAAGGTAGATGGAGTAAAACTTTCCTGCATCCAGTTCCTGACCTGCGGAATCCTGTCCGGAATTCCTGCTCTTCTGTTTGAGCATCCGGAGTTTTCATCTATTCTGGCAGCATGGCAGCCAATCCTCTATGCCGGAGTTATGTCCTGCGGTGTAGCATACACCCTGCAGATCATCGGTCAGAAAAACATGAATCCGACTGTCGCATCCCTGATCCTCAGCCTGGAATCCTGCATCTCCGTCCTCGCAGGATGGATGCTCCTTGGACAGCAGCTAAGTGCTAAAGAAATCTTTGGATGCGTGATCATGTTTGCTGCGATTATCCTTGCGCAGCTTCCGCAGAAGCAGACAGCATAATATCTCTGCCTGGTGTTATCGTTTTACTACTAAAGAGCGGCTGTTTCACAAAATGCTGTGAAACAACCGCTCCTTTACTTTTTCTATTCTTACTCTATTCCACTTCCCCCATTATTTTGTGGAAGTGCTCTTTTATCTTAGAAAAGCTCTCATCGCTCAGGTCATGCTCTAACTTGCAGGCATCCTCTCTCGCAACCTCAGGACTTACACCAAGGTGTTCGAGCATTGTACTCAGTACTGTATGTCGCTCATAAATATGAACCGCAATCTCATTTCCCTTTTCAAGAAGTGTCACCGTACCATAACGGTCCATCGCAATGTAACCATCTTCACGAAGCAGCTTCATCGCATGACTTACACTCGGTTTCGATACCCCAAGCATCGTTGCAATATCAATAGAACGAACTCCGCCCTCCTGTTTGGACAATACCAGGATTGCCTCTAAATAATCCTCCGCTGATTTTCTGATCTGCATTCAAAATACCTCCCATATTGTTTTGATATTAACACAATATGGAAAATTTTTCAATCGCTCTTCTTGAGAACAGTCGTCATTAACTGTTACTGCATTACTGTTCGCTCCGTTCTCAGTAACGTAGCCAAACTTCATTCCGGATTGCCTGCGGCAATGGAATTTGGGCTTGCGAGTCCCACCTCTCTCCGGTTCCATATGAAAAAACAGCGTCGAAAAATATTTCATTTCATGTGCGGTTTCGGACACTAAGATATTCTAAGCCGTCAAAAATCTGCTAAAAGCATGAGTCATCAAGGACAAACTCGCTTCGCTCAGACAGTGTCCTTGCTGGCTCATAACGCATATTTTTGGTGGCTAAGAATATCTAAGTATCCTGCAAATGCACATGAAATGAAATATTTTTCGACGCATCCCTATTGAAAGTAAAAAAGCCCCCAGACCAGTATTCCCACATACCAGTCAGGGAGCTTATCCCTTAAATTCCTAAAGCAATCTCCATCATCTTATTAAACGAAGTCTGTCTTGCCTCCGCAGAAATCGCTTCCTCTCTGAACATATGATCAGAAATAGTAAGAATACCCAGCGCCTCCTTACCAGCTCTTGCCGCATTCATAAATAATGCCGCACACTCCATCTCCGCGCAAAGAACTCCCATCTTTCTCCATGCCTTAGAACTCTCCGGATTATCACTGTAGAACACATCAGAAGACACAACAGTACCTACATGAACCGGAGTTCCCTGCTCTTTCGCAACTTCTACAGCTCTCTCAACCAGGCTGTAGCTTGCTGTCGGAGCAAATGTTCCAGGTAACTGATACTGGCTTCCATAATTGGAATCTGTGCATGCACTCATGGCAATAACAACATCCATTACATTCACATCATCCTGTAAAGCACCAGCAGAACCGATACGGATGATCTTCTCTACATCATAGAAATTATAAAGCTCATAGCTGTAGATACCCATAGACGGCATACCCATACCGCCACCCATAACGGATACCTGCTCTCCCTTATATGTTCCTGTGTAACCGAACATATTTCTTACTGTGTTAAAGCATACCGGATTCTCCAGATATGTCTCTGCGATATATTTCGCACGCAGCGGATCTCCCGGCATCAGAACTTTCTTTGCAATGTCACCTTTCTTTGCGGTGTTGTGTGGTGTTGGAATACACATAGTAATTTTCCTCCTTTTTGTTTTTATATAAATTTAATAAGTAACCTCTGCTTTTCCTTTACCTCTCGCCAGCAGCTCTTTCTGCAAGCGGATTGCCTCTTTCATCAGCGCCTCCGTATCCATCTTCAGCTTACCATCATATTTCAGGAACTCACCTGCTACCATAGTATATTTTACATTCTGGCTATTGCTGCTGTAAAGGATAGATGAGATCGGACTGTAAAATGGGAAAGTATCCGGCTGGTACAGATCCCAGATTACCAGATCTGCCGGTGCACCCTCTTTCATTCTTCCACTTCCAAACGGGAATGCCTGGTGACTTGCCATCAGATGTTTCCAGATTTCCTCAGCCGTATACTCTGCGGAATTTCTGTCCTGATACTTGCCAAGCAGACCAAACAGTCTTGCCTGTTCCATCGGATTCAGTGTATTGGAGCTTGCTGCACCGTCTGTTCCGAATCCGTAATTCAGTTTCTTATAATGATCAAAGAAACCGCCCTTACCGGATGCCAGTTTCATATAAGTCTTCGGGCAGAATGCAAACCAGGTATCATCTCTCAGATATTTCAGGTCATCCTCCTCGATCCATAAACCATGTCCGATCAAAACCTTACAGTCAAATCCGCCTGCCTCATGCAGGATTCCAAATGGTGTCATACCTGTCTCTTTTCTGGCTTTCTCTACCTGTACATCCTCTTCTGATACATGCAGATGGATCGGCAGATCCAGTCCTTTTGCCACATCAACGATCTCTTTCAGTGTCGGTGACGGGCAGGTATAGTTAGCATGCGGTCCCATGTGGAAAGAAATCTTGTCAGAATCATTTCTGTGCTCCTGGATAAATTCTTTCACCTGAGCCAGACGGTCATGGAAATCAGGAGTCATACCAAACAGTGTCGGTGCCAGATCTCCACGGATTCCTGTCTCTTTCACTGCTTTCAGTACCTGTTCCTCTCCGAAATAATGGTCTGCAAAAACTGTTACACCATTGTTGATCATCTCGGAGATTCCCATAAGTGTTCCGATATAAACATCATCATCTGTCATCTTGCTCTCATACGGCCAGATCATCTCATTGAACCAGGCATCTGCAGTTACATCCTCTGCAATTCCCTTAAAGATATTCATAGCTGTATGTGTATGCAGATTCGCCAGACCCGGACTTACAAAGTATTTGCTGCAGTCAATGTTCTCATCTGCAGCTACGGAATGGTCATCTTCACTCTCTGCTACAATCTTGAGGATTTTTCCATCTTTAATATATACATTCTGTTTCAGAGTGCATTTTGCTTCTTCATCCAGAATTCCTGCACCCTGCAGTAAAATTGTTTTCTGCATTAATTTCACCCTTTCTGTATTGCCAGTAAAATCTATCTGTGATAGCATATTTCTCGTAGTTATTTATTATCAGTTTCTGTCTGCTAGATTCACATAATACGATATCAGAGCCAAAAGATATTTTGCTTCTGAATATAAAATTATGGAACTTCAGCAGAAATTATTTTTTCATAATTACATAATCTCACATCATCAGAAGGAGTTTCCATCATGAAAAAAGCACTGATCATTGGTTCTACTGTCGTAGATGTTATCGTAAATCTTGTTGATTCTCTTCCACGGACCGGCGAGGACGTCCATGTACGCAGCCAGCATATGTCTCTGGGCGGATGCGCTTACAATGTTTCTGATTCTGTACGTCATTTCCGGGTTCCTTACATCCTGTTCTCCCCTGTAGGTACAGGAGTTTACGGATATTTCGTAAGAGAAGAATTAAAGAAAAAAGGAATCGCCATTCCCATTCCGGCGCCAAACATGGATAACGGATGCTGCTACTGTTTCGTAGAAAAGAGCGGCGAACGCACCTTCATCTCCTATCACGGTGCGGAATACCTGTTCCAGAAAGACTGGTTTGATCTCATTGATCTGGAAGAAATTGATTCTGTTTATATCTGCGGCCTTGAAATTGAAGAAGTGACAGGAAGCAATGTCGTAGAGTTCCTGGAAAAGAACCCGCAGCTTACTGTTTTCTTCGCCCCCGGCCCAAGACTTACTGTCATTGACCCGGCTCTTGTAAACCGCATTTATAATCTCTCACCGATCCTGCATCTCAATGAAACAGAAGCACTTGATGCCAGTGGAAAATCCACCATTTCAGAAGCAGGTGCTTATCTCTATGGTAAAACACACAACACTGTGATCATTACCCTTGGAGAAAAAGGCTGCTACTACTTCGACGGAACCACTGAAGAAATCATCCCTCCTGTACCGACCACTCAGGCAGATACCATCGGCGCAGGTGATTCCCATATCGGTTCTGTCATTGCCTGCCTGAAAAAGGGTGACAGTTTACATGATGCAATTGCAAAAGCAAACCGTGTTTCCTCTGCTGTTGTGGCAACTCCGTCTGCAATCCTGCCGGACGAGGAATTTGCAAAACTGAATTTCTGATTCTCTCGTATACAAGCATCCCTGCTTTATTGCTGTCTGCAATATAAAGCAGGGATTTTTTTCTTAAAGCACCCAGGCAGGATTCTGGCCCTCTGCTTTCCTGTTCTTTTTATTTACCACTCAGACGCTCTTTTTTCTTCTTCTGTCCATAATAGTAAACGCCAAGTCCGATAAGAGTAGTCAGATAAGGTACCATCAGAATAATCTCATACGGCATAACAGAAGTAAGCTGCATAACGTTTGCAACCGCCTGTGCAATACCAAAGAGCAGAGATACCAGAAAACCACCAATCGGGGTATTTCCACCCATACTTGCAGCTGCCAGGGCAATAAAGCCACGGCCGCCTGCCATATCTTTTGTGAACATATTCATATATCCACCGGAGAGGTAGAAACCACCCATCGCTGCCAGAACACCACTGATGATCAGTGCAATATACTGAATCTTACGGGAACTGATACCTACTGATTCCGCTGCATTCTTGTTCTCGCCAACTGCACGGATTGCAAGTCCCAGAGGTGTTTTGTACAGGAACAGGTGCAGCAGGATTACTGCCAGGATAGATAACCATGTCAGGACATTCTGTCCTGAAAGAATGCTTCCGATAAATGGTATCTTCTCAACAAATGGAATCACTACTGATGGTGCAGACACACTTCGGATAGAGGAAGAAACTCCTCTGTCTCCGGAAAATGCAACCAGAAGTAATACTGTACCGCCGGTAGCCGTCAAATTGATGGCGATTGCTGCCAGAATTTCGTCTGTCTTCAGGTTCAGGATAAAGAACGCAAGGATCATACCAATCAGACCGCCAAGCACCATTGTGATCAGAAGTCCCAGCCATGCACTGTGTGTTATTGATGAAAAAATAACTCCGAACAAAGCAGAAAACAACATAATTCCCTCGAGAGCCATATTACAGATTCCGGCTTTTGCAGCAATGGCAGCTGCCAGAGTTGCAAACAGGATCGGAGTTGCCGATCTTAAAATTGTCGTAAAAAAGTCAGGGGATAAAATCGCACTCCACATACCTATACCGCCTCCTCATCTTTCAGTGCTGCTTTTGCTTCTTTGGCAATGATCTTATGTTTATATTTGCTCAGGAACTGCTCTGCAACTACAAGCAGGATAATAATACCCTGTGTGATCTGCACGATCTCCAGTGTAACATCTGTTCTACGTGCCATGATAGAAGCTCCTGTACGCAGATAAGCAAGGAACAAAGCAGCAAAAGGTGTATACAACGGGTTCTTTTTGGAAAGTGTACAGATAATGATCGCATCCCATCCATATCCAAGAAGAGAAGTCCAGGTAAATCTGCTGTAAATCGGGCTGAGCATTTCCACACCACCGCCGAGACCTGCAACGAAACCACCCAGAAGCTGAGAGATCATGATAACTTTCACAATGCTGACTCCGGAATATTTCGCAAATTCTTCATTCTCACCGGCAAGACGGAGCTCATATCCCATCTTTGTTCTGTAAAGGAAGAAATATCCAAGAACAGCTACTGCGATCGCAATGATAATTCCCAGATGTACACGTGTTCCGGGAATCAGTACCGGGAGCTCTGCAGCATCTGCCAGCTTATAGGAAGCAGCACTGGCTTTCGGGTCACCGATCACATTATTTAACATATAGTTTCCAAAATATAATGCCAGATAGTTGATCATCAGAGATGAAACCATCTCAGACGCTGTTGTTGTAATCTTCATAATAGCAGGGATTGCTGTAAACAGTGCACCTACCAGTCCGGCACAAAGAAGTGCCATAAACGGAGATACAAAAGTGGCAGTCAGTTTGATAGCCACACAGGAAGCGATCAGACCACCGATGTGGAATGCGCCCTCACCAGCCAGGTTGATCTGGTTTGCAGAGAACATGATGCAGACACCAGTACCTGTAAAGATCAGCGGAATCATGGATTCCACTACGTTTCCCATACTTCTCTTGTTTGTAAAAGGACCGATCAGTAAATATTTGATCGCTTCCAGCGGCTGATCACTTACCATGAAGATAATCATAAAAGAGATGGCAAGTGCGATCAGGACGGAAAAGACGGTCCTCACCATATCAAATTTCTTTGCACTATTCATATAATACTCCCTCCAGTACATCATCATGCTTAATACCCAGCATATGCTGTCCAAGCTCATCCTCTGTTACATTCTCCACTTCTGTAAAGAATCCGGCAAATTTGCCTTTGTACATAACAGCCAGTCTGTCACTCAGGGAGAAAATCTCTGTAAGGTCCGCAGAGATCAGGATAACCGCACATCCCGCATCACGGAACTCCAGCAGTCTCTTTCTGATAAATGCCGCAGCACCAACGTCGATACCACGTGTCGGCTGGTTCGCAATAATAATATCCGGACCTGTTGAGAATTCTCTGGCAACGATAACTTTCTGGATATTACCACCGGAAAGCATTCCCACGTTCTGCTTTCTGGATTTACATTTGACCATATATTCCTTGATCAGCTCATCGCTTCTCTGTTCCATTGCCTTACGTTTCAGCAGGAATTTTCCGGAGAATCTCTTATCTTTATACTGATTGGAGAACATATTTTCCATGATGCTCAGGGTTCCTGCACATCCGGAAGTCATACGGTCTTCAGGAATATGTGCCAGCTTCATCTCTCGGATATCCTCGATGGAAGCATTTGCAATATCCTGTCCTTTGATCTTGATCTCACCTTTGTACTTCTTGTTCAATCCCGTCAGTGTGTCGATCAGCTCGCTCTGTCCGTTACCCTCAACTCCGGCGATTCCAAGGATCTCACCGCCTTTCAGGTCAAAGGAAAGATCATCAACTTTCAGGACACCCTGTGCATTATGTACAGTCAGGTTACGTACTCTCATAAATACGTCATCTGTAAGATGCTGCTCTTTCTTGTCAAATTTCAGGGAAACTTCTCTTCCCACCATCAGACGGGACATTTCCTGTGTGGAGATATCCTTTACCTCGTATGTTCCCATACTGCGTCCATTTCTCATGATAGTTGCACGGTCGCAGATCTTCTTGATCTCATCCAGCTTATGGGAAATAAAGATAATCGTATGGCCTTTCTCTCTCAGCTTCATCAGCTGAATGAAAAGCTCGTCTGTTTCCTGTGGAGTCAGTACTGCTGTCGGCTCATCCAGGATCAGGATCTCAGCACCTCTGTAAAGGGCTTTCAGGATCTCTACCTTCTGTTTGATACCAACCGGGATCTCCTCTACTTTCTGGCGGACATCAATGTCAAAATTATATTCCTTTGCAATGTCCTCTGCTGCCTTGATCGCCTTGTCCATATCAATGAACAGACCTTTCTTCGGCGCAACTCCCAGAATGATATTCTCAGCAACTGTCAGTGACGGTACCAGCATGAAGTGCTGATGTACCATACCGATTCCTTTACTAATAGCATCCTGTGGAGATTTGATAGTTGTAGGCTGTCCCTTGAGAATAATCTCACCCTGATCCGGTGCTTCCAGTCCAAAAAGAACTTTCATCAGTGTACTCTTACCGGCACCATTCTCACCGAGCATCGCGTGAATCTCGCCCTTACGAAGCTCAAGGGATACATCTTCATTGGCTACCACACCATTGCCGTAAATTTTCATGATGTGGTTCATCTGTAATACAGTCTGATTATCCAATCCGTTCACCTCGTTTCTTATTTGTCGCATATATCAGGTTCAAAAAACTCAAAAACACTCATCACTATGCAGCTAAGCTTTTGGAACCTGATATCATTGCTCATCTCTGATATAGCATCGTGTTAAAACGTATACTTATCTAAACAAGAATGCGCATCATGCGAAACAGCATGACGCGCACCTTTGCTTATCATCTTGATATATCAGGATACTGACACATCACCAGCCTAAGGCTTGGTCGTTTTTCAATATTCAGTTCAATTAGCTCAATTTTGCAGAGTCGATCAGAGCCTGAACATCGTCCGGGCTCATTGCATCGTCACCAAGAGTTGTAGGAACTGTGATCTTTCCATCGATGATATCCTGTTTCAGTTCTTCAACTTTTGTACGGATTTCTTCCGGAACTACTTCTTCATAATGTTCGTCTTCTACAAGCTCAACACCGCCATCAGCAAGTCCGAGATACTCAAGAGTACCGTATGGAAGCTCACCGTCAATATCTTCTTTGATCGCACGAATCAGAGAATTACCTACATTCTTAAGAGCGGATGTAGGAATATTTGCTGCATAGTCCGGGAGAACTGCTGCCTGGTCAGAGTCAACACCAAATGCATATCTCTTCGCATCTACAGCTGCTTCGATCTGTCCAAGGCCTGCACTTCCTGCTACGTTGAATCCTACATCTGCACCATTCTGATACTGTGTAAGAGCCATATCTTTACCGGCTGCAGAATCATAGAAGTTACCTACATAAGCAAGAGCAACCTGTGTTTCTTCATCAACATCTTTTGCACCCTGAATGTATCCAACAAGGAAGTCCTCAATAACAGAGTTGTCCATACCACCAAGGAATCCAATGATCTTATTGGACGGATCAACCATCTCAAGGGAATCATCTGTTGTCATCATGGCAGCCATAGCTCCAAGAAGATAAGATACCTCGTTCTGCTTGTACATTACGTTGTATACATTGTCCTCTCCGCCTGCACTGTAATCAAAAGCTTCATCAAAGAAGATGAATTTCTGATCCGGATAATCATTTGCTGCATTTGTAAGAGCATCCAGCATCTGATAAGTACCGCAGATGATCATATCATAAGAACCATCATCGCAGTAATCATACATAGTCGGTTCCCATTTTGCTTCGTCTGCAGATGTAGCACCCATCTGTTCTACTTTGTAAGTGAACTTATCTTCTCCAAGTTCTTCCTGCAGTGCTTCCATTCCTGAGTTTGCAGAGTCAAAGAATGATTTGTCTCCGAGAGTTCCGTTAAGCAGAAGTGCTACTTTGTATGGTTCTCCATCGTCTTTGGCCATAACCGGTACTGCTGCTACTCCCATGGACAGGATCATTGATGCGGTAAGAGTTGCTGCTACTAATTTTTTCTTCATTATTTCGTTCCTCCTTTTCCTTTTGCCTGTTCAGCCATTTTGATACTCTTTACTGTTTTCTGAACTAACTCCTCCAGAGAAATGGTTCTGTATTCTCCCCTCATGTAGGTGTCCAGCCTGGAAAAAGCCGGGTGGATCAGTTCAGCGGGAATCGCTTTGGTTCCCTGTTGAATTGCCAGAAGCGGCATGATCATTCCCGCATTGCAGTCCACATCAACACCACACATGGTAATGATATGAAGTGTCTCACGGAAATCGCCGTTTCCATATATTAATGCGATGATCTCGCAGCAGGCGTTCGGGTACGCATGGATCCAGTTATACTTATGGAACTTGTCCATACATGCCTTTAATGCATCCTGCCAGTGCTCATAACATATACAGCAGTCATACGCATAAGAGACCACCGAATAATATTCACTGTCTTTCGGAATCAGATCTATGGAAGTTCTCACAACATTCCGGATATCCGTATCCACGAATGCCAGTGAAGTCATCACTGCGTTGAAAACTTCTCCAAGGATTCCGTTGTTCGCATGGGAAACCTCTCCGTCCCTCCATGCAAGCATTGCTGCGATATAAGGTTTGCCAGGTGCCGCCATGCCGCATACACCGGCTCTCATCTGAGCCCCGATCCATTCATTGAACGGATTACAGTGTGTGCCACTCTCCGGCGGGAAAATCCCGTTCTTGATATTGCGGATCGCCAGTTCCTCAGCAGACCATCCACAAGGGATCAGTCCCACCCAGGCAAGTGCAATATCCTCCGAGGTTACCTCATATCCTTTCTTTGAAAATGCATCCAGAAATGCAAGTTCAAAGGTTATATCATCATTATATGTATTGGGCTCTCTCAAAAATCCCTTTACATCTCCAAAAGCCTTAACTAAATTCTCGCTGGTATAGCCCTCAACCATAGTTCCCATGGCACCGCCCACCAGCTGCGCAAGCCATCCTGCGTGAATCTTGTCCGCAAACTCCTCTGTTGTACAGTCTACAGAAACTGCCTCCGGAAAAACAACCTGCTCCTCATACTCCTCAAAGGAGTGATAATACCTGTAATTCCAGTAAGGCGATGTCTCATCTTTCACTGCATGTGCCAGTTCTCTTCGAAGCTGTGCGGAAACCTGATGAAGTTTTACAAAGTCTCCTGCTTCATGTGCCGCAAGTCCTTCGTGTAAAAGCTGATAGCCTTTCTCACTGACCAGATAACCTCTGTTCTCCAACGCCTGGACTGCTGCCACCATGATCTTCTCCGGTGCTCCGGATCCCGGTACATTGCTGCCCCAGTCGAGAGACAGGTTGTCATCATAGAAACCGGACACATCTACGTTGTCCGTCCATGTCTGCTCTTCTTCGCTGCGGATCACGGGCTGTGCATTATGAAAAATCTCCTGTGCCATCTCCCATGCTTTCATAGGTTTGTCTCCTTTTTTTTGTGTTATTGACCAGAATATTGATGTTTTCGTCAATATTTTAGTTTAACATATCTATTGTAACTTACTTTCAAAAGAATTTCCACCCTTTTTTTCTGACAAAAAATATATATTTTGGTGATTCTGAAAATACTTTCTTTCATTGCAGCCAGTTTCACTCTCATATTTAGATATCTTCCCGATTTTCGAAAATAATTGTCTGATAATTTTCTCAAAGGACTGGCAAGCCGCATTTTTTTCCTGTATAATAGCGTGATACAATGTTAACTGCATATGATATTTTCATTTTTCTTTATGAAAATATCACCCGGGGATTTCTGTCAGTTACAGATAAACGACAGTCATCCCGTAACATTTTACTATTTAGGAGGAGGAAATCTTTTTATGTACGCATTTTTTACTCTGCTTGCAGGTGCCTGCCAGTCTGCCATGGGCAGTCTGAACCGCATGCTCACAGATTATGTGGGCATGTTCGGCATGAGTCTTGTAGTTCACGCTGTCGGCGGTATTCTTCTGATCCTGTACATGAAGCTGTACTGCCATGAAAAATTAAAAATTTCCGGAATGCCATGGTACCTGTATTCTGCAGGATTCTTCGGCATCTTTCTGGTTGTCACTTCCAGTTACTGTATCGGAGCCCTCGGAGTATCCGTCATGACCTGTCTCTCTGTTACAGGACAGCTTGTGATCTCCGCAGTGATCGACCACTTCGGCTGGTTCGGAGTTCCTAAGATCCCGTTCAACCTGAAGCGTCTTCCCTGCTTCGCACTGATCCTGATCGGACTGATCATCATCAATCTTTCATGAAAGGAGCTTCGATATGGCATTTGTACTTACTCTGGCATTCGTAAACGGATGCGCAACTGTAATCTCAAAGATGATCAATTACCGCTGTACCAAATATCTCGGAACAAATAATGGTTCCCTTGTAAACTACATCGTTGCTACAGTGTTATCTTTTATTCTTCTGCTGGTATCCACCAGATTCTCCGTGGATCTGTATTCTTTCGGACAGGCACCGTGGTGGGCTTACCTTGGAGGTGCATTCGGGATCGTGGCATTTATCATTTCCATGATCACCCTCTCACACCTCAAGGTTATGGAATCCACCATTCTCCTGCTGGTTGGTCAGTTAACCGCAGGTATTCTCTTCGATGCTCTGATGTTCCAGAATATCAGCCTTAAGAAAATCCTTGGCATCGTTCTTGTTGCCGCAGGTATTATCTGGGACAATCGGATTTCGCACGGTCCTGAGCAATAAGCAGTCTCAGTGCTCCCACACCCACGCGCACAGCCATGTCTGTGTCGTGGCACTGCGGGTTGTCCATTCCTCTCTTCGCTCTCTCCTGATTACCTACAGCAAGAAAAGCTGCACCGCAGCGAACTCTCAGATAGCTGCCTACTGTGAAAAGAGCAGCTGATTCCATTTCAGATGCAAGGCATCCAAGTCTCATCCATGCTTCCCATTTATTTTCAAGTTCATAACTTACAGGTTTTGTCTGTGGTGAATGCTGTCCATAGAAAGAATCTTTACTCTGTACAACACCTGTATGATAATTGCATCCCATTTCTTTTGCAGATTCTACCAGAGCATTGACTACGTCCAGGTTTGCCACTGCCGGAAATTCGATCGGTGCGTATTCTTTACTTGTTCCCTCCATACGGATAGAACCGGTTGCCACGATAATGTCGCCGCCTTTTACCTCAAGGTCCATGCCGCCGCAGGTTCCTACTCTGATAAAGGTATCTGCGCCGCACTGTACCAGTTCTTCCAGTGCGATAGATGTGGACGGACCACCGATCCCTGTAGAGGTTACGCTGACTTTCTCTCCGTCCAGATAGCCTGTGTAGGTTACAAATTCTCTCTTATCTGCGATCTGTACCGGATCATCGAAGTATTTGGCGATTGCCGCACATCTCTTCGGATCTCCTGGCATAAGTACATATTTGCCTACCTCTCCCGGTGCTACATCAATGTGAAATGCTCTTCCGTTGTCTGAATAAACCATAACTTGCCCTCTCTTTCCTTTTTATGTTTTATTTTGAAATTTTGTTTTAACTTCGGCACATATATTTTTCATATGCTCTTTAAACTGAATTAAGTAAGTTTGATACTTCAATCACAAATATTTGTTGACCAATTCCCTATAATATCACACAGAAAATATCTGCATTTATCATGCCTGAGTTTTTTCAATGGCATTAATTCCGTCTTAATTTCGCACTTTTAATATTGCTATTAGTTACTCAGCGCACAGACGGCTGCATACTGTTTTTGTCTCGTCAATAGCTTCACGCAGAATCTCTTCTCCATCCAGTTCCTGGATATCAATCCCATCTGCATATACGCAGGCATATTCATCAATTCCAAAGAACTTGCACAGAGCCTCCATATAGGTGCTTCCCTGCTCCATATCGCTGTCTGCCCAGATTCCTCCACGTGTAGTAAGGAAAAGCATCCATTTCGCCTTACAGAGACCATACAGGCCCTCTTCATTGCATCCAAAGGTAATGCCCTCTGCGGATACATTCTCAATGTAAACCTTGAGAACTGCCGGAACGCTCAGATCCCAGAACGGGGCAGCTATGATCATTCCATCTGCCTCACGGAACTGATTCCCGTACTTAAATACCGGTGCATCATACTCTTTCTTTGCCAGAAGCTCATCACGTTCTCTCAATGTCTCTGTCTTCCAGTACATTAAATCCAGATCCATAAGGTTCAAAATCTCCAGATTCCAGTCCGGATGTTCTTTTCTTACAGTGTCCAGCGCTGCATCCAGAAGTTTCTTTGTCCTGGATTCTTCTCTGCGGACACACGCATCGATCACAAGAATTGTTTTTTTCAAAACATTTCCTCCTGTTTTTTCATATTTATTTTTTACATTGTTTATTTTGCATACAATTATATAGGTTTTCAGATTTTTTTACAACCAAAATAGCCAAAAATGTCGAAAACAAAATAAGCCCTTTGTTCACTACCGAAGTAATAAAACAAAGAGCTTATCGGATTTACTCAAATCAGGCAATTATTTTGTTATAAGCAAACAGCAAAACAGGAATTATTTGTCATCTCCGGTAAGACGTAAAACATCCCTGATTTCTTCTTCATCCATGTCAAGAATGATTGCCAGTTCCTCTACACTGAATTTTGAATTTTCGTCATCTTCATCCTCTGTAAGTTCGCGGACTGCTGATTCCAGCTTTTCTACTTTTGCCACCAGATAATCATCTTCAAATTTTCTCTGGGTCTGTTCTTCAATAGCGTTACGGATTCCTGCACGGATACGGCCGAGAAGCCATGTCTCATCCTTCTGTGCAGGTTCTTCCTCTCCCAGAGCCATCAGAAGGCTTATATTTGCCTCCTGGATCAGATCAGCAATGAAAATCTCCTCACAGTTCATTTCGACTGCCATTTCGGCCGCTGAGCGCAGATATTTCTGTGAAAGTTCCGCCTGCGCCAATGCATCGCCCTGAGAGAGCAATGCAAAGAGCTCTTCCGCACCTCTTTCTCCCTGTGCCTGTTCATCAAGACCTTCCAGATATTCTTTCAGATATGCCTCTTCTTCCGGGGTAAGAGGTACTTTCGTTTCCTCTTGTTCAGACGTAGCTTCTGTTTCTTCCTGATGTGCTGCTGCAATAGCTTCTGCACCTTCAATGGAAATTCCTTTTAATTTCAGATACTGCAGGATCTTAATCAGCTGTGATTTGTCCAGGTCCAGTTCTCCGAAACACTCTTTTATCTGTTCCGGCTTCAGTACCTTGCCGTTCTTTTCTCCAAGCTCACAGACTTCTGTAAGTTTCTGCTGAAATTTCTGTATATCCATATTTTCGATCTCCTTATTCTTAATATTCTCATGTTTTAAACATCGACCAGACAGTTCCGGGGATCCTTTACCTGCTGATCAGGCAGATAAAATATTTCGTTTCCCTGTTCGATCAAATCCATTCACAAATTATAACTATTCAATCCCTTCATAGCAGACTGCAAAATAGCTATTGTAAATTAAATATACAACAAAATATTTCCTCTGTAAAACAGAAAAAGTACCGTCTTAACCGGTACTTCTTCTGTGAATGCGGATAACAGGACTTGAACCTGCACGGGAAGCCCACTGGTACCTAAAACCAGCGCGTCTGCCAATTCCGCCATATCCGCATTTTCTCATATTCTCAAAGTGTACCTGAAAAATCATTCTCGCACTCTGCAAAAGCAATAAAATAGCGGAAACCTCACAAAAGATTTCCGCTATTAATGAAGCATCGGGGATTCGAACCCCGGACAACTTGATTAAAAGTCAAGTGCTCT
>OLNH01000540.1_pt1 | contig 31045 bp, 31 predicted proteins | sample 1643101 | NCBI WGS metagenome assembly OLNH01 (sample SAMEA3136758, study PRJEB25190) | human gut metagenome | biome: human gut; feature: human-associated habitat; material: faeces | place: Austria | collected 2013
TAGCGTAATCTAGTGTACTTGATTGTGAATCAGTAATTGTCGCTAATACACGCGCTAAATCAGGATATTGTTTCAATCCTATAAACGTCGTAATACTTGTAAAAACCAGACTAATTAAAGTTGTATATGCCAAAAATTTAATACACTGATATTCCTTTCTTTCAAATAAATATATTGTTACTAATATTGGATTAAATATGTATAATATAGAATATATTCCTACGATTCCATTTTGATAGTAACGTCTTACAAAATAAAAAATAAATTCTAAAATTAATAATGAAATTATGGCAACAAAACTTTTATTTCTCATTTTAACATGTTTTAAATCAATAAATGTAAGAAAAAAAATTCCAATATTATTTAAAAACATTATATTGGTATTCAAAATCGAATTTGTAATTGGTATAAAATAATAAATAATGTTTATAAACATTAAAAATGTTATAATATGTTGGAGATTTAATTTCAATTTTATTTTCATAAATTATTTAACCATTCCATTATTTTTTTTGTTTGTATAATATTATTTTTAGTACCCAAAACAAATTCTTGTGCCATTTTCCCTTTTTTTCTTAATTCAGCATCTGTCAAGTTTAAAACATACCTAAACATATTAGCTATTCCATCAATATTTTCATTTTCTATTATATATTCATATCTCTTATACTCAGCTGGTATTCCTGGTAAATCAGTTGCTAATAAAGGAGTACCTGATGCCATATACTCTAAATTCTTAGATGGAAAAGAATACTTTGTAAATTCTTCGTTTGATGGTCTAGGGTTAATAAGTAATGTAGCTTTTTTTTGTTCCTCAACGATATATTCATTAGGTTTTGTTCCAAAATACTTAATATTAGAATTTTTCTTGCATAGATCTATTAATTCGTTTTTAAAATCTCCATCCCCATATATATGTAATTCTGAATTCAATACATTAGCTTTAATAAAACCTTTTACCAAGTACTCAATTCCATATATTTTTGCTAATGTTCCAGTATACATACAAACTTTTTTTTCATATTTTTCATATGTAGTTTCATTAAGAATTGTGTAATCAACACTACCTTCTATTACAATATATGGCTTATTTTTATGCGTAATATTTTCTACAATATAATCATTCATCTCATCTGTAAGCAACACATAATTATTAAACATCTTAATTATCATATTATTAAAGCTATTTTTTCCTTTATCAGATAAAAAATCTGGTAAATCTGTAATTATACCAACAGATTTAATTCCCAGAATTTTAGAGACAATTACCGCTCCAAATGAAACTGATTGATTCAAACAATCTGCCATTAAAAATACGTTATCTTTGCATTTAGCTAATTTGAACATTTCAATCATTGCAGCTAAAATTATAAAAATATTTTTTAAGATAGGTAAATTTATAACTGTCAAATAATTAAAAAAAATTGAACCTTCTTTTTCATAGTCTTTTTTAATAAATATTTTATTACAATTTTTTCTTGTAACAGGCAATGCACTCAAAATCTGAATGTCACATTTATTAAATGCAAAACCATGACATAATAATTGATGAAATTTTTGAACTTGAAATCCTGTATATGTATTATTTTCGAACAACTCCTTATTTTTTTTCTTTGAAATAAGGCATGATGCATAGATTATTCTCAAAATAATCACTTCCTTTCTTATTTATGTTTAAAATGATTATTTTTGTTAAAAATACTTATTCTATTAACATTATTTATCTGTCTATTTTATTATTTTCTATCTTTTTTAGAAAATCCGCATGTATCGTACTCATGTTTTCTAATGTATATTTATTAATTTTATTTAAGCAATTTTCCATAATATTTTTTCTTTTCTCGTTTGATAAAGAAAAAAAGAAATTAGTTTTTTCCAACAACATTTCTTTATTTTCAACATCAATTATATAACCATTTTTTCCATCCTCTATTAATTCTAATCCTGCAATACATTTATTTGTTGTTATCACGGGTAACCCTTGTGACATCGCTTCATTAATAACTAACCCCCAAATATCTTCTCTTGTGGGTAAAACAAAAAGATCAGCACTTCTATACCAATTTAATACTGATTCTTTATCTTGAAAATCTACAAAATGTAAATTGTCCATTTTATATTTTTCTTTTAATTTTAGATATTCGTTTGTTGGTTTACCACCAATAATATATATTCCAATAGATTTATCTAAATTTTTGTATGCCTCAATCATCCAATCAAAACCTTTTCTATAAATGAATTGGCCAATTGATAAAATCATTTTTTCTTCTTTTACGTTATTCTTAATCTTATTTTTATCTTTTTCAACATATGAAATAGGTTGTTTTAATATTTCATTTTTATAGATGGAAGTAAATGGATATCTATATATTTTTTCTTTTTTCGCACCATAATAAATCAAAAATTCATCAGAATCTTTACTTGGTGAAAAATAAAAATATGCATTTGAAATCAGAAATCTTTTAAAAGTTTTTTTTATTATATTTTCATTTTCTGAAATAATTCCACCATCTATTTCCAATCCATATTTTATTCTTTTTAACTTAGCATAAACTAAAGCAAATAATTCTGTATAATAGCTATAATTAGTAAATATTAAAATATCTGCTTTTTTATTAACATATTTCAATATGTACCAATTAATCTTTTTTTCATCAATAACTCCATTTTTTAAAAAAATGGCATTAAAATTTTTTATTGTGTTTGCACAATACCATTTTGAATTAATTTTAGGAGCTTTTTCAGCCTCAAATATAACTTCTAACTCAAATTTTTTTCCTAATATATTAAAAAAATTCATTCTATAAGGTGAAGGAATATTTGAAAAAAATCTTACTTTCATATTACAAACCTTTCTTAAATATTATTTATTAAAGATATATATTTATCTTGTAATCTTTTTGATTGAGCTTTCAAATTGTATTTATCATCCAAATTTGAAATATCAATCATTTTCCTTGTTTTATTTTTTAATATTTCCATTTCATTAATCCATAAATTTATATCATTTATATCACAAAAACAAATATTTTTTGTGATTTTACATTCCTCAGGAACATTGTTTGATACAACGCAATATAGACCATTTACTTGAGCTTCAATAACAGATATTCCCAAACCTTCAAATAATGAAGGTAAAATAAAAAAATCCATTGCATTTAAATAAGTTTCTACATTATTTTTTTCTCCTAAAAGTATAATATTATTCAAATGATTTTTTTTTATATTTTTTTCAATTTTATCCCTTAAATGTCCATCACCAATTAATAAAAATTTAATTTTTTTTAGTCTTTTCGCTAGCTCTAATATAAACATATGATTCTTTTGAAAATCAAACCTACCTACATGACCAACAACTATCTCCTCATCAGATAAATTCAATTCATTTCTCTTTTCTATTCTTATTTCATAATTAAATTGATATTTCTCATAATCAATAGCGTTATAAATAATTTCAAATTTATTATTTTTATATAACCATTCTCCTGCCATTTGAGAACATGCAAAAAAATTTGTCGCATATTTCAAAATTTGTTTCTTCTGTATATTATTTAACATTATTCTTACTTTATTATTTGTAAGTACTTGGGTATTATGGCTATGAGAGATTCGTATAGGGATATTTGCTTTTTTGGCAATTTTTAATATTGGCCCATTCCCTGCATCTGCATTTGCATGAACAATGTCATATTTTTTTAATTTTAGAAGTTTTAATACTTCACCTTTCCACTTATGATACGACTGACTTTTAATTGGTAAATGATAAATATTACAATCAAATCTTTCTATTTCTTTATCTCTACTGCCTATTTGGTTTCCATGAACAGCAATATCAACTTCAAATTTTTCAAAATCAAAATAAGATAAATAATTTATAATAAAACTAGAAATACCTCCATAATCCATAAGACCGCCATTAACAAATAATACTTTTATTTTTCTCATCAATTCACCTCATATAATAATAAATAATATTTATTCATATATTTTAGACTTATATTTTTTTTCACTAAATCATTCAAAGTATTTATATTTTTTATTTCTTTAAAAATAAGCTTATTGTTATTTAATATACATTTCCCATAATATCCACTTTCTGGACTCCCACCAGTATTAAAAGTAACTACGGGTGTTTCACATGCTATTGCCTCCAAATTTACAGTTGGATAATTATCTTCTAACGTTGGATTAAAGAATACTTCAGCCGCACTATACCATTTAACTAATTCTTCAACATTTTCAGTTCTAGTGATTCCAATAATATTACTAGGTAATTTTTTTATCTGTTTTTTGTTCAATCCAATTAAAACAATTTGGTATTCATTATCTAATTGTTTTGATAGTTCAATAAATGTATCTAATCCCTTCTTTTTATCCCAAACTGAAGCCACACCTAATATTACTTTTTTGTTTTTGATACCATATCTTTCTTTAATATTAGATTCAGTATGTTTAAATATACTTGTATCTACCCCGTTATTGATTACTTCAATTGGATACTCTTTAAAAAACGAGTCTTTTATTAAATTCATCAACCAATTACTGGGACTCACTAACATTAGATTATCTACATTGGTAAAAGTACTTTTTTTTAACCAATAATTTCTATTGCATCTATCAATTAATGATTTTGGATACTCATTTCTTCTAATACATTTTTTACATTCATTTTTCCACTGTTGACATTTTTCATATTCAAAATGCGGGCAGTGTCCTGTAAAAGCCCAACAGTCATGCAATGTCCATATTTTTTTTATTTCTGGACGATCTTTTAAATATTTAAATAGTATTTCGATATTTACATAATATCCATGGATATTATGTAGATGGATGATATCTGGTTTGAATTCATCTATTTTTTTTATAAATTCTTTGGTTGCATGCTTACTGCCAAATCCACTTGCATCAAATAATCTAGCTTTTAATACATGTAAATAGATATCTAATTTATTTCCTATTTTAATTGTTTTAAATCCTTTTGGCGCTTCCCCTCTTCCATATGCTATACAGCATTCATGTCCTTCTTCAACAGCTGCTTTATAAAGGGTTTTACAAATTGTTCCTGTTGATCCATTACAAACTGAATTAATAAATAATATCTTAGACATTATTTATTCTCCCATTCATTCAATTCATCTCTTACTAACTTGACTTCCATTAATTTTTCTTTTACTTCTTCTAAGGTCATCAGTCTTGTATTATTTGAATTGAACTGTGTCAATGTATTTTTTCCCATTCCTTCAAAGAAATACTTGTCATAATTCAAGTCTCTTTTATCAGCCGGTACTCGATAGAAATCACCCATATCAATTGCATTTGCGCATTCTTCATCAGTTAATAGTGTTTCATACATCTTCTCTCCATGTCTGATTCCTATTACCTTGATTTCATTATCGGCATTAAATAATTCCTTTACTGCCTTAGCTAATACTTCAATTGTACAGGCTGGTGCCTTTTGTACAAAGATATCTCCGCTTTCTCCATTTTCAAATGCAAATAATACTAAATCTACTGCTTCTTCCAATGTCATTACAAATCTTGTCATTGTTGGATCGGTTACAGTTAGATCATTTCCTTCTTTTATCTGGTTAATAAAAAGAGGTACTACACTACCTCTTGACGCTAATACATTTCCATATCTTGTACACATGATTGCTGTTTTATCTGGATCTACTGTTCTAGACTTAGCTACGATTACTTTTTCCATCATTGCCTTGCTTGTTCCCATTGCATTTACGGGATAAGCTGCTTTATCTGTTGATAGACATACTACTCTTTTGACTCCACTTTCAATTGCTGCAGTTAAGACATTTTCAGTTCCCAAGACATTTGTCTTAACAGCTTCAATTGGAAAGAACTCACAAGATGGTACCTGTTTTAAAGCTGCTGCATGGTAGACATAATCAACACCATGCATAGCATTTTTAATACTGTTTATATCACGAACATCACCGATATAAAACTTAAGTTTATGAAAAACATCAGGATATTTAGCCTGATATTCATGTCTCATATTATCCTGTTTTAATTCATCTCTAGAAAACACTCTGATTTCTTTGATATCAGTTTCTAGAAATCTGTTTAATACTGCATTACCGAAGGAACCAGTTCCTCCAGTAATCAGTAATGTTTTATCTTTGAATTGACTCATTTTTATTCTCCTAAATTTTCAAAATCATTTTAATCAAATCATATACACCACTAGAAATTAAATTAACAGCTAATGATGATGTAAAAGAATGCCTGTGTTTTTTTATCTTAGAAATTACTGATGAACTGTTATTAGTTTTTGTTGCATCAATAACTTCATTTAAAGCATTATATATTTGTGTACCTTCTTTTAATTGTTTTACTGCACATTCTAATTCTTCTTGAATTGCTAAAATATCTACCTGATTAATTAATTCACTGCTATGAATAATAGTATTGTTATCGCCCATTACAACCTTTGAATTACTGATACTTCCTATTTTAATGCTACTCATTTTACTGCACCGAATTATAATTACCGATTGTAAAGTTACAATCAGTAATATCATTTGCCTTAAAATTAATTTGACAATAACCATTATTATTATTCATACAGTATTCAATTGCACTGGCAACCTTATATAAAAATTCAATATCTTCACTGGATAAAGAATAACCTTCTCCATTATTCATCCAAATACTTAATTTCTTTACTACCTTGGAATTTTCTGAAAAAACAGAAGCCAAAGCTGATCCACCAATTACAATTGCAACTAATCCAACAACAACATTAGCAGACATTACAATTATCCCTGCCACAACTGCAATAATTGCCCATTGTGGATATTTCAATTTTTCTTTATCATATACAGAAACACTTGAAATATTGCTGATTTGAAATGTTCTGTCTCTTATCTTTATAATATTTTTATCTATTTTCATAGTATCTGTTTCTAAAATAGAATTAGATTTTTTATTTATTAAATTATCCACTTTTTATTCCCTCTCTATCTTTTTCATATATTTTTCTAAATCTGATATCAGCTTATTTTTATTGAAATTACTTTTTCCATAACAATATGATCTTTCTTTATATTCATTCAACAGATCATTTGGTAATTCAATAAATTGATTGCACACCTTTACTAATCCATCTACTGAAATATCCTCACTTACTATTCCGGCCTTTGATTCTTCAATTATTCTTTTTCCTTCTCCACTGACACAGCCTAATAACGGTACTCCACACGCTAAATATGTTTGCAGCTTTGCAGGAATTGTCATTTCAAAAACCGGATTAGGCTTAAGTATCAAAAGTGCTGCATCTGCATCTTTTAAATATTTAGGGATTTCTTTTTCTGGATGAAATCCATGAAACTTTACTCTATCATTGATTCCATATTCATTTACCTGTTTTTCTAATTTTTCCTTACTTCTTCCCTCACCAACAAAATGCCAGCATATTTTTTTATCTTTTAATATCTTTGCAGCTTCAATCGCTAAATCAATTCCCTGAGCTTCACCGATATTGCCAGTAAATACGATATTGAAATACTCTTTATCATATATAGATACTTCTTCATCTGTTTTATTTACTGTTGAATACTGAGGCCAGTATCTTACCTTGTCTTTATCATTGATTCTTTCTTTTATCTTTGATACAAAGCTGGGACTTGCAGTTAAAATAAGATCGCAATGTCTATAAATATAATTTACCATCCTATTGACTAATCCAATTATTATCGGGTTAGTCATTCCAGTTACTGCAACAATATTTTCTGGCCATAGATCCTGAATATTTATAATAACCGGTATATTCTTTTTCTTTTTCAATTTGATTGCCGGTAAAGCTACAGTTATCGGCGATACTTCAAAAACATAAATCAAATCAAAATCTTTATTTTGAAGTTCTTTTAATTTCTTATTTGCTTCAATTACAAAACTGACATAGTTTCTAATCAGATTAACTGAACCTGTTTTCCTTGGTCTGAGCTTACAGCGATAAACTGGTATATCATTCCATACTTCATCACAGTTTTTTGTATCATCATAACCTTCAAAATATTCTCCCTTAGGATAATTAGGCAATCCTGTTAATACTGTAATTTCATGACCTCTTTTTTTCAGTTCTAAAGCAAGATTATTGATTCTAAAATTTTCAGGATAAAAATACTGACTGACAATTAATATTTTCATATTAACCGTTCACCTCTGTCTTTTCTATCGATTCTCTTAGATCATAGCGACAGTAGTTTTCACTATACTGACTCATCGATTTTTCATATACCAGATTTCCAAAAGCCTTATTGCATAAGCCACTTATCTTCCCCGGTATCTTAGAACTGATAAAAACTCCTGGATTCAATATACCTGATATTCTTATTTTAGGATTAATAGTTTTTACTATTGCAGTTGTACTTGCATATTCGCTATTTTGTGGATAATAGATTCCCTGATCATTATTGCTGATCACCAATCTGACAAACTCGCACAAGTTTTCTACATAAAGCATACTTCTTTGATTGTTGATTTTTGGAAATATCGGTAATTTCTTAGCCAGTTTTGACAGCATTGGATAATTCCCTTTGCTTCCTTTTCCATAGATCATTGGTGGACGAATAATAACAAGATTAAAACTGTCATCCTGTAAAGGTGACAGTTTTATTTCCGCCTGCAGTTTACTGTCTCCATAAAAATTAGCCGGTTCAGGCTTGGTATCTTTTGTAATTATCTTTGTTTTACCATATGGAGCACTTTCACCATAGACAATTATCGATGACATATAGATAAACTGTTTTACTTTGCTTTTTTTTGCTTTCAAAGCTGTTTCATATGCCAGATCACAGTTTACCTGATAATATAGTTTCTCTTTCTCTTTTGATACATTCCCAACATCTGCATGAGCTATCCCGGCTACATGAAAGATGGAATCATAACCACTAAAATCATACTCTTTCCAGTTTGGATCCATCATATCCAATGTATCGATTTGATATTCATCTGGATAGTTTTCATAAATGTATTTTTCAAATGATGTTCCGATATAACTGTTTGCTCCAGTTATTAATATTTTTTTCATGATGGATCACCGTCTCTTTTATGGAGTCCACCGGTTCCACCTTCTACTACTCCATCTGATTTTAATACCGATGTGATTGTTCCAAAGAAACATTTCAAATCAAATAAAAAAGAGATACGCTTAACGTATTCTCCATCTAATCTGGCTTTTACATCTATTTCTAATTCATCTCTTCCATTTATCTGAGCCCATCCTGTAAGACCTGGTCTTACATCATTGGCATGATATTTATCTCTTTCTTCTATTAAGTCATATTGATTCCATAAAGCTGGCCTTGGTCCGATGATTGCCATCTCTCCTTTAATAATATTGATGATCTGTGGCAGTTCATCCAATGACGTCTTTCTTAAAAACTTTCCAGCTCTGGTAATAAACTGGTCAGGATCTTTTAACATATGTGTTGGCATATCTTTTGGTGTATCGATATACATTGTTCTAAATTTATAGATATTAAAATGTGTTTTATTGATACCTACTCTTTTCTGTTTAAATAAGATCGGTCCTTTACTGTCTAATTTGATCCAGATACATAAAATAATAAAAACAGGACTTAATATAATCAGTCCGCATAATGATAAGATAAAATCAATGATTCTTTTTACTGCTTTTTTATACATTAAACTCCCACCTCAAAACTATATTCATCTGACGGTTTGATTACTGAACCATCTTCAATATCACTGCCAGCTTTTATTTTAGTATTGAAAGCAACTGTACAGTTGCTTCCAATTCTTGACATTGAACCTACTAATGCATTAGGTCTAATGACACTGTTTGAATAGATCAGACAGTAATCTTCAATAATAGCATCATGATTGACTGTAGTATTTGCTGTAATAATACAGCCAGTTCCGATCTTTGCATTAGCTTCAATTACTGCATTATAAAAAACAACTATGCCTTCTTTGATCGTTGCATAAGAAGATACAGTAGCATTAGGTGCAATAACTGAAATAATATGATAGCCAATATTCTTTGCTTTATGTATCAGTTTCTTTCTCAGTTCATTATTGCCAATAGCAATAAAGATATCTTTATATTCAGGATAACAGTTTTCTATTTTATCAATACCACCAATGACTTTACAGTCATTTATCGTTTTATCAACACAACTATCATCAAGAAAACTAATTTCATCATAACAGTTTAAATCTCTAATAATATCTAAGCAGCATCTTCCATGACCACCTGCTCCTACAACTAACAATTTTCTAATAAAATTCCCTCCCTAATACAAAAAAAGAACATAATTTCCCCTACCCCAAGGTAAGTAAACTATGTTCAAAATAAATCTAGAGGCGGATATACCATTCTCTCTAGCTAATTTTTGCATGTTATATTTAATCCTACTTTTATCCGTCTATCCATAAATGATAAATCAAGATATGCATATTGATTATGTCGATCAACTTTTACAATATTATTTTCAAATGCCTTCAATGGTCCTTCAATAATCACTGCTTTTCCATCTTGTAAATATGCTTGGGACATTCTTACAACATGACAAGCATCCAATAATAACTCAAACATCCTAATTTCCTCTTTTCTCAAAGCCGATGTTTCATTATTAACCAATTGACCTATCACACCATTTTTCTCTTCAGCCATTTTATATAACAATGAATTAAACTCTAATTGATTCAATTCAGTTTTAACAAAAACATATCCAGTAAACATTGGTTTAATAAGATATTCTTTTGTTTTACGATGATAATATTCATACTGTGGTACAAATGCTTCGATACACTTTCTTTTATTAAGATTAAAAACAACTTGATTTGTTTTATAACTTAACGTATTTAAAACATACCAATTCATGATTTACTTATTACTTCCAAAGGAACCATGATTTTTTTATCAAAAAACTCTGTTTGTAAAGTTGCAACGCGATGATGACGATTAATCTTAATCACTAAATCATCTAGCCCTAATAACGGTCCTGTATCAACAATCAATTTCTTGTCAACAATATTACCGATGGAACGTTTAATGATATGTCCTCCATTAAATAGTTTTTCCATTAAGTCTTGTTCTGCATCTTTTAATGCATAAACACCTTCATATTCCAATAACTCTCCAAAACCTTCAATCGACTCAAAGAATTCTTTAAATTTTTTATTAAATGCTTCATTATCCATATCACTTTTAACAAAAACATAATCTGGATACAAATCCTTAATAACATAATCCTTTACACTTTTAACATTATGCCATTTTTCAATCTTAGGAATAAAAGCATCTACACCTTCTTGGTTATTAAAAAATTTAACAATTTTACTTCCACGGTCTACTTTTGCATGAATAACATACCAATACATAACCAATTTCATTCCTTTCGCTTTTCGCAGAACTAGCTATTCTGCGAAAAAACTAGGCTTTTCTATCTTATTTATCTGTGTTTTTTTGAAATCAAGCGATGAATGAACATATAGATTTAATGTTGTAGATACTTTAGAATGTCCTAGCATCTCTGATAACGATTTAATATCGATGTTATTCATTACACAATTAGTTGCATATGTATGTCTTAAAGAATGAAAATTTGATTTAAAATTATATAATTTACAAATACGATGAAAACCATATTGAATACTTCTAGGATCAGAAATATTTTTACTATTAGTATAGATAAAATGTTCATCATCAATAGCATGATGTTGATAATATTTTTTACATATTCCATAACAAAACTAGGAATTGGAATAATTCTTTTAGATGTTGCTGTTTTTGGATCCATTAACATTAACTGTGTTTTTGTAGCACTATTAGCTGGTGCTTTTAATCTTTCCACAGTTCTTTCAACTCTAATCAAATCATTATCAAAATCAATATCTTTCCATTTTAAACCACTAAACTCTCCAATTCTTAGTCCCCCATACAAAGATAATAAAATAGCTAAAGAAATTGGTTCAAAATGATTAAAACTATATTTCCCTAATAACATTATTTGATCAGATGTTAATACTTTACAATCACTTTTCTTTTTAGCTAATTTAATAAAATTAAAATTAGGACACTTAATTGCATATTTAGACTGTGCATATTCTAAAATTGATTTCAATACATAACGTATTGTAGATAATGTACTTAATGAATACTTTTCTTCATTAATTTTTGTTTGAAAATAATTAATGATCATATCATCATTAATCTGTTGCAAACAATATTTACCAAAATATTGTACTAAGTGCACATTAACAACATTTTCATATTTTACATATGAAGAATACTTAACCGATAATTTTTTTAAATACATCCATTGCCTACTAACTACAATAAAATTTTTACTCATATAATTGCCTCCCTTAAATATATAGTTGTATTTGAAAAAGGTAAAGCGTTTATTTTAAATATTCGTGCTAAAAATTAGTAATAAAATGCAAATTATGTCTTTTTTTTGAATTTTATTTAATATTATGTTTAAATAAGGATCTTTTTGTGTTATAATTCAAATCGCAGAATAGCTAGTTCTATGAAAAATTGATATAAAAGCAGTCATAAACAATAATTTTAATGTATAGTTTATGACTTTTTTGTTATATACAAATATTTTTTAGCATATTTCTATGTTATGACTTACCATTTATATTATACCTTGTTCATATACTAAAGGATAAAAAAAGAAGTATGTTAATCATTACTGATTTCCATACTTCAATATTTAAATAAAATTATAATATATCTAATTATTGATTTATTACTTTAATGATTTGATTTAATGCATCATAATCAATAAAATCAACTTTTTGATTATAAGTTTCTATCATTGCTTTTATCTCAGCTGTTTTTTTATTTTCTGGAAGATGTTTTACTTTATTATACAAAAGTGCCATCATTGTTCGATGTTTTAAATTTAACTTTTTATAATCTATTCCACCTCTTAAATGAAAAATAGTCGCATTATTTAAGATATTTTGAGGAACTTGTTTACTTATAGATTTTCTAATATTATCAATATTTTCTTGATCATATACATCAGCTAACCCTACTGTAACAATAATAATTTTTGCATCTTTTTTCAATACTTTAACAGTATTTTTTAACCCTTTTACACCACCTGCATACAATCCGCCAAAATGAATTATTAAATCATAATTTGTTAAATCTTTAATATCTTCATAACTAATAATCGGTATTTTTGTTATTTCAGCAAGTTTTTTAGCATAACATTTTGTTGTTCCATACTGACTACCGTATATAATTAGACTCTTCATATATTTTCTCACTTTTAAAACTTTCTATAATTATGTAAAATATAATTTATTTGTTCCAATTCATAATAAACTCTTTTTCACTATTATCATTATCAATATGTTCAGATTGAATTATAAATTGCTCTCTTTGATAAAAAGATATAGCACGTATATTCTTTTGATACACACTTAAGTTCAAAGTTTCTTTGATCTCTTTTACATAATCTAATAATTGCTTTCCAATTCCTCTTGATTGATTATTTTTATTTACAAAAATCCCTGCAATATAATTATCCATTAATCCAATAAAACCATTTATTTGATTAGTATTATCATCTTCATATACATATATTTCTTTTTTTGGCAATATATCTTTTACCATTTCATAATTATCTATCCAATATTGTCTTGATATAAAATGATGTGCTTTGATGTTTGTATCAAACCATATTTGCATAACAGTATTCAAATCATCTTCTTTAAATTTTCTTATCATAATATACCTCTTCTATAAATTTTAAGTTAGTTAGACAAAACTTATCAACTTTCTTATATTTTTATATCCAATGGAATAATTTTTCCATATTTTTTAAACATTTCATCAAATGATGCCCAGCCATCATCAGCATTTACTATTAAATCCTGCTCTAGTTTTATTTTATAAATTTTCAATTTTTTTACATCTTCTCGAGAATGGATAAAAAATGGACTATCTACTTCACTAAAAAGAAAAAAATCTCCTTGTAAAACATCACAATTATCACAACAATTGCAAATACTACTTATATGAGTAGTTTTAGAATATCGCAATTTGTAATTATATTTATTTTGAATATATTCCATTAATGGCTCTGGTATTGGATCTATCGGTCCAACTATATGAATATCATCTTGATTTATTTCAAGCATTTTATCATATAATATTTCTTTAATTTCATTACCATCATAATTATTATTTTCTATTTCATGCAATCCATCTATCGATAAGTGTTTATCGATTCCAAAACCAATAACTCTTGTATCTTTACCACATCTAAAACATTTTTTAACACCTTCAATAAGATATAATTCATCAATAATCACCATATTACCATACGGTTCTATCCAACGGATAAATTTATAATAATCCTTTTTATTTTTTACATACCATTTCTTTACTGTAGGGTTCCATCTTGCTCCTAAAGATTTTGCATCATCTTTTTCATTATAGGGCACATTTAATATAAGCATCTATCTTCCCTCCTAATATTTAATCTTCAAATTTATTTTTCTTATCATATTCTAATGTAATAATCTTTGCAGTAGCAAAAGCAAATATTTATCAATTAATTTATAATTAAATAAACTAAATACAAACATATAATTTCTCGAACAACATTTCTATTACTGATAGTTTTTGATTTTATTTGCATATTCCTCTATTAATTCTTCTGTATAAATTTTTTCTCTTGTTGAATTACGAACTTCATTCCATAAAATCGAAGCAACTTTTATTTTATTTGTATATATAGAATTTCTTTTATCAGCACAAAAATCTTTTAAGAATTTATTCCATTGACAAAGTGAATTATCATATTTTGCATACTCTTTTTTACCATAATAAACATCTAGCATATCTTGTATCGTAAAATTTTTATCATTATTCTTTTTTACCATTCTCCAAGTACTAGCCATATCAGCATTAAATTTAAAATTAGTTATATTTGTCAACTTTGAAAAATATTCTCTAAATTTTTGATTAAAACAAAAACCACATTCTAATAATTTAGAATTCAAGTTTATAGAAGAATCTTTAACTTTACTAGCTTTATATTTTTTATCTTTGATTATATTTCCATTAAAATATTGTTCAATATAATAATTAAGGTCTTGTTTTGTGCCATTACTAGCAATACCTAAACTTTTACAAATCTTTTTTAATTCATCTCGATACCAATAATATTTTATAAATTCATTATATGATTCAATTTTATTAAAATCAGGTCGTTCATTCATTACTATCATCCTTACTACAACTTTAATCTATATCTTTATTTTATCAAAAATAAAAATAATTTTATATTTTCATAACTATCAATTTACCAAAGCTGATTTTCTTTTAATTCAAAAATAATATCTGTATTTTCAAAATCTTTTCTATGCTGTTTACTTTTATGAGAAACAAACATTATCATAGTTACAAGATTTAAATCATCACTACGAAATGGTTTGTTTGTTGTTCTACCTATAAAACAAGCGCCTGGAATTGCTTGCCATCCCAGTCTTGTATAAAAAGAAACTTTTTCTTTAGCACAAGTAAAAATACTAATATCAGCTTGTTGTAAAATAATAAATTCTATCGCTTTTTTGATTGTTTGAGATGCTAAACCTCTTTTTTGATAATGAGGGTGGGTTACAACTTCACTCAATCCATATGCTAAATATTTTTCTTCTTTATGATATAAAATACTTTTTCTTATTCCAACATGACAAATCGCAATATCATTTTCTATCAAAATAAACGAAGTTAAATACGTGTTTAATCCTGATGGGAAAATATTGTTTTCTTTATCTTGAGGCCACGCAGTATTTTCTAGAGCAATAATTTTATCAACTATTTTTTATCATTATTTTCTTGTGGGTATTGTATTAGTTCCATATATTTTCCTCTTTTATTATTTTTATTTGTTATATTTATTGTAACACAATTTTATCAATACCTATTATTTAAAATACTTCCCTATCTTAAAAAAAATCATGCATAATAACTTATTGACACAGCTTATTATAACTTATAATATCTTCATTTTTTATATTCAGTATCAAAAAATTGATATTAGTTTAATCTACGAAGATCATATGTTTAACATACTTAAAAAACGGGGAGCATTTTCCCCGTTATAATTTAAAACTCCAGATTATTCTATTTAATCATTTTCTTTTTTCTAAATACAATATATCCAGCCATACTTAATAATCCTAGTCCTGCAAATATTTCAGCTAAATTATTATCTCCAGTTTTTACACTTGTGGTATCACCATTATTTACTGGTGTACTTACTATGTTGTCTACTATTTGTAATCCTGCGATTGCTTTTGCAAGAACATCTTTTGTTGCATCTACTTCAACTTGTGATGCATTTGGATTATCTAATACTAATTTTGCCTCATTTAATGCATCTTTTAATACAGTGTATGATGTTTTTGTATAATTAGCAACATTTAAAATTTCTGCTTGATTGATTAGTTCTTCTAATAAATCTTTATTTGGAATTAATCTTAAGTTTAAATATGCTTTTATTAATGCTTCATAAGCTGCATTTACTCCAACTTGTGTTGCATCTAGATTATCTAATACTGTTTGAGCATTAGTCATTGGTTCAGCTAAATTATTCCATGATGCTTCTGTATATAATTTACTGTCTAATCCATTAACTTTATCAACCATTGCTTGTAATGCACTTTTATCTACTACACTCACCAAATTATCAAGTGCATCTTGTAATTTAGTTACTGCATTATCTACCTCTTCTTGTGTTACATTTTCATCATTATAAATTTCTTTTGCATAGTTTAATGCTTCTTGTAAAGCATTCCAAGATTCAGGTGTATAATTACTTTCTTGTTTAGTTTCAGCTTCTTCAATTAATTGTCCTAATCCTGTTTTATCAGGTTTTAATCTTAAATTCAAGAATGCTGTTACTAATTCACTATATGCATTATTTATTTCTTCTTGCATTGCATTTTCATTAGCTAATACATCTTTTGCTTCATTTAATTCTGTTTCAAAAACCGTCCATGTAGTTGGAGTATAGTTACTTGAATCTATTTCATCAACTTTATCAACAAATGCCTGTAATGCTGTTTTATCACCTTTGTAAAATTCTAATTTTTGCATGATACTAGCAAGTCTGTCAAATGCATTATTTACTTCAACTTGTAAAGCACTTGCATTATTATAAATATCATTAGCTTCATTTCTTGCCACAATGAATTCATTAACTACTACTGGTACAATATTTTCTAATTCCTCATCTGTAATTAAATTAGCCATATCAACTGCTATCTTTAATGCTGTTTTATCAACACTAACAGGTACTAATAATTCTAAAACTTTATCATATTGATTTTTTAGTTCTTGTGTATTTTCATCAACTTTTGCTTGCGCTAATTTATGAGTTAAATTAGCATTTTTAGCAACTTTTAAAACATCATTTAATGTTTCTAATTCATTTTTGGCACTTTGCCATGATTCTTCAGTATAATTATTTTTATTTAATGTCTCAACTTTATTGATTGCTTCTACTAAAGCAGTTTTATCAGGATCTTTAGCTAATGCTTCATATTCAATACCATAACCTAGTTCATAAACAATTTCATCTGTTGAATATACTTTTGATCCTGGAACATATTTAGGTATATCAACCGGTAACTTTCCAGAAGCTCCAAATGTACCTAAAACTACTTCAGTTCCAGCAGTAAGATTTGGACTAAATGCAGCAGTCGCTCCTACTGTTCCTCCTCCAAAAGATTCAGTTATATCCAAACCAAGACTAGTTGTTCCATATACAGCTAAAATTCCATCAGCATCAGGAAATGCTTGGACATCATAAGGATGATTTAAAGAAATTACAACTGTTTGTTTTCCTAAACTCTTACAATAATTAGTAAATAATTGTGGACATGCAACAAGATAACCATCTATTCCTGAGGCACTAGATATTTCTGAAGAATGTACTAATACATCACACCAATCTAATAAATCACGATTTGTTCCTTGGAAATTTGAACCATCTGAATTAATTGCACTGTTGACTTTATCATCTAATCCAGTCCAATTATAGTGTTGTAAAATTTTATAGTCTGCACCTTCTGGAATAATTCCAGCTTGTTTTGCTCTTTCCCACGCTAAAACAAATCGATTATTATTTCTAGAATATGTAGTTGCAAATAATACTTTAGAATTACTAGTTAATTTCAATGGTAAAACATCATTTTCATTTTTAACAACAGTAACTCCTTTTGCTGAAATCAATCTTTCTGTTTCACGATTTTCAACTGACCCTACTACCTCTAAAGCTTTTGCTTTTTTATCTTGTAAACTCGTATTATCATTAACTAATTCCATAATATTACGATTATATTTTAATGTTAAAATTCTTTCAACAGACTTATCTAATTCCTCAATAGATAATTTTATTCCATTATAACCATCTTCTTTAGTATAGGCATCAACAAATGCATCAATTAACGGAATTAGTTTAGTTTCCATATCAGCCCATGAAGATATATCATTAAATGGAATATCTAAAATATCAACTCCTGCTTTGACTGCTAGCAAATTACGTTCATTTACATCAAAATAATTTGCAACACCATTCATCGTCATTGAATCAGTCACGATTACACCATCAAAATTCAATTCATTTCTTAATAAATCAGTTAAAATTTCTCTTGATAAAGTAGCAGGTGGTGACATATGTTCATCTTGTTTTGATGAATATATTTTTTCCTCAACAACATTTGGGAATTGAATATGTGCTGTCATAATCATATCAGTCCCTGCAGCAATTGCTGCTTGGAATGGTACTAATTCTGTTTGATACAACTCATCCTTAGTAGCATCAATTGAAGGTAAGCCAGTATGAGAATCAGTTGCAACGTTTCCATGTCCTGGAAAATGTTTAGCAGTAGTAGCTATGTTTTGACTTTGAACTCCTTCAATATAAGCTGTAGTAAACTTTGCTGCCAATTGTGGACTACTACTAAATGAACGTAATCCAATAACTGGATTATTAGGATTATTATTGACATCTGCATCAGGAGCAAAATTTGTATTTACACCTACTGCACTTAATTCACTACCAATAACTTTTCCAGCTTTAAATGCATTTTCTGGATCATTTGTAGCTCCTACAGCCATATTTCCTGGCAAAGCAGTTCCTCCCGTCAATCGATAAACTATCCCCCCTTCTTGATCTGTTGCAATAATTAAAGGAATATTATTTTCTCCTAAATTTTGATCCATTGCTGCCTTTTGTAATCCATCTGTCAATTCAACATTGATACTAGCATCAGACGCAAAATTTGCAGCAAACAAAATAACACTTCCAATATCATATTTTCCAATAATTTCATAAATTTCATCATTAATATTTTGTACAGATGAAATTTTTGTACCATCTTTCATTGTCCACCCACTTCTAAATGAAAGCATGATTTTTTGACCTATCTTTTCTTCTAATGTCATTTTTGAAACTAATTCTTGAGCTTTTTGTTCATTAGTTAAAGCCGCAGCATCAGAAATATTTATCCCAAATATAGTTGTAGCAATCATCACTAAAACTATCATCAAAGAAACAATTTTCTTCCCTAATTTCATATTCTTTCTCTCCTTTTTGTGTGCATATTCTTGCACTTAAAATCATATATTGGTAAAGTTAAGATTTATCCTTTCGTACAAGCAATTTTGTCATATATAATAAAAATTTCAAAATCAAGTATTGTAGTTTAGAAGACACTCTTATCTTTATACTATTATTTATATTAATATGCTTAAAAATATCTTATTTTAATATCATAAACTAAACAAATATGATAAATTATAAATATTAACCAGAATTTATTAAAATACTATTAAATTACAAAACAAAAACTTACTTGATTATACACATTAAAAAATGCAAAATCTTTAAACTTCACCTATTTTATTAAATAAAAATTCCCCAATATAATAATTTATAACCTATTTTCTCAATCCCTCCATTTCTCAATTTCAATTTATCAGCATTAAAAATAATACCTAAATAAAGTTGACGACACTATAGTATCATTAACAATATTTAGGTCATGCCTGATTTAACAGTAACATCTCTTTCTATATAATTATTTTACCTATCAAAACAAAAACTGTCAATATAAACAAACTAAAAAACACTCTAATTATCAACATTTTTCAATTTATTTTAAAAATAAGTTATCATCTAAAATAAAATTATAATTTAGATCTATATTCTCGCTTAATAAAAAATAATAGCTTTATTTATGCCTTTTAACCATGTTCACTTATAAAGCAGTACCTTTTGTAGGAATAATAAATTTAGTCATATCATTCTTTTCAAGTTCTAATAATTTTATCTTATTTTTAATCCCACCACCATAACCTGTCAAACTTCCATTACTTCCAACAACTCTATGACATGGAATAATAATACAAATAGGATTCCAACCAACTGCCCCTCCAACTGCCTGAGCAGACATTTTATTAAGACCTTTTATTTTTGCAATTTCTTTAGCAATATCATTATATGTAACTACTTTCCCATATGGAATTTTATTCATAATATCTATAACCATTTTTCTAAATGGTGTTAAATTTTCAATCTTATATTTTGGAATAAAATCAGGCTCTTTACCACTAAAATAAATATCTAACCACTTACTTGTTTCATTAAATATTGATAAATCCTTTTCCTCGAAATCTCCCTGATGTTTTAAATCATCTCTAGATTTTTCAAACCATAATCCTGTCAAATATTCTCCATCACTTCGCATATAAATTATTCCCAGTGGTGAAATATATGTTTTTTTATAGTTCATCTTGATTATTTCTCCTTCCTAGTTCATTTATACTTAATTTTCAATCATTATCAATTAAAATTTTATTAAATATTAATAAAACTAAAATAATCTTACTTCCTCTTAGCCTAACATAAATTAATCATATCATACTCATATATTAAAATCATCGTCTTAAAATCAAATAAATTCGTAAAACTTTTATTTATATTAAACACTCCTAATAATATTTTTATTACTAAATAATTCTATAATAATAAAAAGTATGGATTTTACATCATTCCATACTTTAAAATAACTAATTATCTTTACAACATTCATGATCACCATGTTTTCCACAACATTCGTGATCATCATCATGATGATGTCCCCCACAACATTCATGATCTTCATCATTTTCGTGGCAACATCCACCATCTTTATGTCTACCACAGCATTCATGACCTTCTTCACTTTCTGCCATAAAACTTTGGAAAACTTCTTCAACCATTTCCCATTCTTCAGGAGTTTCAATTGAATATAGTTTTCCTTCATCATCATAAATTGATGCAAATACACTTGGCTCTTCTAATGATGAATCATAATATAAAACATATTGTTTATTTAATTCATCATTATTAAAAGTGAATAACACTTCATATTCTAATTCATTTCCTTGATCATCAATAACTTGGATTTTATTTGCTTCCATCTTTTTTCCTTTCTAATTGGCATCTAAATAACCTTGCAATATTGCAACAGCTGCCATTTTATCAATTACTTGTTTGCGTTTTTTTCTCGAAACGTCAGCAAAAATCAATCGATCTTGTGCAACCTTTGTTGTCAAACGCTCATCAACTAACACGACATTTAATCCTGCAACTCTTTTTTCTAACATTTCCTTAAACATAATCGAAATTTGTGCTCTTTCACCTAAATCACCATTCATATGTTTAGGCAAACCTAATACAACTGTTTTAATTTGGTTTTTATTAATTATTTCAACAACATAATTTGCTGCTTGTTTATAATTACCATCATTAAAACGGTATGTTTCTAAGCCATGAGCAAGCATACCAAGTGCATCACTCATGGCAATACCACAAGTTCTTGAACCCAAATCTAGTCCTAATATTTTTTCCATCCTATTTCTCCAAATACGATTTGACTAGCTCTTCAATGATTTCATCACGTTCAACTTGTTGAATTATGTTTCTAGCATTCTTATGACTAGAAATATATGCAGGATCATTAGAGATTAAATAACCTGCAATCTGATGTACTGCATTATACCCTCTTTCATTTAAAGCATCTATTACAGTTTGAAGATTACTACGAATCATTTCTCGACGCATATCTTCAGAACTAAATACTTTTGTCTTTGTTAAATCATGCATATTATTCGACCTCCTTTAAGGCTTTGCCTATAAAACTATTTTACACCAAATAATCTTAAATTAAAAGAAGTTTTTAAGTTCATCTTTGATTGCATTAATTTTTTCATTAACTGGACAACCACCTTGTGCAAAATCAGGTTTTCCACCACCACGACCATCAACAATAGCATTGATCTTTTTAACAACATCACCAGCTTTAATTCCACTTGTAACATAGTCTTTACTTACACCAACAAAATATGAACATTTTTCTTCAAATTTAGATACTAAAATAACGATTCCAGAATCAATTTTATCTCTAAGATCAAATGCTAATTGTTTAGCTTTATTACTTTCCATATCTTCTTCAACAAATAATACTTTTACACCATTAATATCTTGAATATCATTCATTCTATTTGCTGCATTTAAAGCATTTAATTTTGAATTCAATGCTTCTACTTCTTTTTTAACAGCATTTAATTCTTCAGTTAAACTTGTAACTTTGTTAACTACTTCCTTACGATTTTTTAATTTTAAAATCGAACTGATTGTATCAACTGTTTCTTTTTCTAATACTAATGCTTCATAAGCTACCTTACCAGTAACTGCTTCAATTCTTCTAATTCCACTACCAACACTTTCTTCAGTTTCAATTTTAAATAATCCGATATTTGAACTATTAGTTACATGACATCCACCACATAACTCTTTTGAATAATCACCTACAGAAACTACTCTTACAGTATCACCATATTTTTCATCAAATAAAGCCATTGCTCCACTAGCTAATGCTTCTTCTTTACTCATATTAGCAATTTCAACATCAATTCCTTTAAAGATAACATCATTGACTTTTTGTTCTACTGCTTTTAATTGTTCATTAGTGATTTTTTCAAAATGAGTAAAGTCAAATCTTAAACGACTATCATCAACATATGAACCTGCTTGATTAATATGACTTCCAATTACTTCTTTTAAAGCAGCTTGTAAAATATGTGTTGCTGTATGATTTGCTGTAATTTTACTACGTTTTTCTTTATCGATTTCTAAAGTTAAAACATCACCAACTTTAATATTTCCACTTTCAAGTTCTACAAAGTGTAAATGTTGTTGATTTGGTGCTTTTAATACATTTACAACCTTAGCTTTACATTCATCGTTATAAATAATTCCTGTATCAGCACATTGTCCACCCATTTCAGCATAGAAAGTTGTTACATCAAAAACAATTTCACCATAATCATCTAATTGATCTGTTTTAACACCATCTTTAAATAATCCAATTACAACACCTCTAATATTAGTAGGGTCATATTCAAATGTTGATGGTAAATCAAAAGCCATTAAATCTGGTTTTTGACTTGTCATAGATTCATTATCAACTCTTGCTCCACGTGAACGCATTTGTTGTAATTTAAGCTCTTCTTTGAACCCTTCTTCATCAACTTTCAAATTAGATTCTTGAGCAATTTCTAATGTAAGTTCAAATGGGAAACCATAAGTATCATATAATTTAAAAGCATCTTTACCACTAATAATGCCATCACTATTCTTTTTAATTAATCCACTTAATAACTTTTCTCCATTTGATAATGTCTTATGAAAAGCCTCTTCTTCTTTTTTAACCAAATCACTAATATAACTAACTTTTTCAGGTAAGTAATCATAAAATTCTTTCATAATTTCACTTACTACACCAACTAGATTATACATAAAAGCTTTTTCAATTCCGATTTGTTTACCATAACGAACCGCTCTTCTTAAAATTCTTCTTAATACATAACCACGTCCAGCATTATCAAATAATGCTCCATCAGCTAATGCAAAAGTAACGGTACGGATATGATCTGCAATAACACGATATGCCATTTTGTTTTCTTGATAACTTACATTTGCAAGCTTTTCAGCTTCATGAATAATTGGTAAAAAGAAATCTGTATCGAAATTTGTTTCACCATCTTGAATAATACTAGTAATTCTTTCTAATCCCATTCCAGTATCAATATTTTTTTGTGGCAATTCTTCATAATCATTACGATCGACACCTTCTTGAGAATTGTATTGTGAAAATACTAAATTCCAGATTTCAATATAACGATCGTTTTCTAATTCTTCATAAAACAATTTTATCCCCAAACCTTCAGGATCATATTTTTCACCACGGTCATAGAAAATTTCTGAATCTGGTCCACATGGACCTTCTCCAATTTCCCAGAAATTACCTGGTGTTTTTAACATATGACTTGGATCCACTCCAATTACATCAACCCAATAATTATAGGCTTCTTCATCATGATCATGAACAGTAATATATAATTTGTCTTTATCAAAAGCAAACCATTTTTCATCTGTTAATAATTCCCAAGCAAAATCAATTGCTTCTTTTTTGAAATAATCTCCAATCGAAAAGTTACCTAACATTTCAAAAAAAGTATGATGTCTAGCTGTCTTTCCAACGTTTTCAATATCATTTGTACGAATTGATTTTTGTGCATTAGTAATACGTGGATTTTCAGGTTTGATTGTTCCATCAAAATATTTTTTTAATGCTGCTACTCCAGCATTGATCCATAGTAAAGTTGGATCGTCATTTGGTATTAATGAATGACTAGGTTCTACTTTATGACCCTTACTTTCAAAAAAATCCAAAAACATTTTTCTTACTTGATTTCCAGTTAATTGCTTCATATTTATCTCCTTTATCCAATATAAAAAGTCGCCCTATTACTAGGAACGACTTAAATCGCGGTACCATCCTAATTCATGAATACTCATGCCCTTTATTAGCTTATAACGTAGCTTAAACGGTAATTTTTAATTACTCTCCAAAGTAGCTTTCCTATAAACATGATTAGTATTTTCACCAGCCATACTATCTCTAAAAAACATTTTTTATAGTACTTTTCTTTTTCAACGATTTACCAAATTATAAACTATTCTTATTTATTTTTCAAGTTTTGATTTAATTAAAAAGACAACATTCATTGTCTTTTTAATTTCACATAATAATTTTACATTTTTGCTTTTAAATTATCCATCATATCTTCTATACAATCACATTCACTAAATAAAATCATTAATGAAGCAACACTTAAACCAATTAACAATTTATTTCTAGATAACATAATCTCACCTCATTATAGTTTGTAAAGATTATAAAAAATCATACACACTAATTTCAGGTTTATCTTCAAAACGCAATTTTAATGTAGCTTTGCGACGATTATCTTGATAATTATGCAAACCATGCATAAACGCCTTAGAATCACCCAAAATAAATAAAGACTGTTTTGCTCGAGTTATAGCTGTATATAATAAATTCCTTCTTAACATAATATAATAATCACTTAACACTGGCATAATCACAATTTTAAACTCATTACCTTGAGATTTATGAATCGACATGCAATAAGCAAGCGTTATTGTATTAAAGTTTTGTGACGTATATTCAACAATATTTCCATCAAAATCAACAATCAAAGTATCTTGAAGATATTCAAAGTTATCTTTACGACAAATATCTATCAATATTCCAATATCACCATTAAAAACATTATCATCAACTCGATTTTTTAACTGTAATATTTTATCACCAATTCGATACTCTATACGTCCAATTTTATAACTATCTACACATTGATCTTTAGGATTAAACACATCCTGTAAAGCATCATTTAATGCATCAATTCCCGCAACGCCTTGATACATTGGTGCTAAAACTTGAATATCACTTGTATCATAACCTTCTTCTAATGCTTTATTAACAATTGTTTTGACATTTTTTATTACATCATAATTTAACATTGGAAAAAAGTTAATATCTTGATATTGACTAAATAAATCAGTATCATCAATTTCATTATTTATAATGTGATGAGCCAATTGTATTATTCCTGAATCTTTAGCTTGTCTAAAAATTTCATCTAATTCAATTGTTTTAACACCAGCTTCAATTAAATCCTTTAACACATTACCAGGAGCAACTGATGGTAATTGATAATAATCGCCAATAAATAAAATCTTACTAATCTTTCTTCCCGCATCAAATAGTCTACTTAAAAGTAAACAATCAACCATTGAAAACTCATCAATAATTAATACATCTATATCTAATGGATTAGTTTTATTCATCGCAAACGTATTAGTATGTAAATCCCATTTTAATAAACGATGAATCGTACAAGCTTCAATTCCTGTTAATTCAGTTAATCGTTTGGCAGCTCTACCAGTAGGAGCAACTAATCCAATTCGATCTTCTGGATATAGTGATGTATAAATTTTTAATAAAGCATGAACAATTGTTGATTTTCCTGTTCCTGGTCCACCTGTTAAAATCATCACTGATGATTTTAAAAAATAAAACAGTGCTTCTTTTTGCTTTTTAGCATAAGTAATTCCTTGATTTTTTTCAAAATCTTGTAATAATTGATTAACTCTTGATTCATCAATGTTTTCATCATCATGATTAATTCTCATTTTTAAATAGTTTGCGATATTTACTTCAGCTTCATACATTTCATGATAATAATAACGCTCATCTTCTTTAATAATTAAACCATTATCAATTAATTCATCTAAATATTCATAAAAAACATTTTCTTCAATACTATAAATAAGTTGTTTAAAAGTTTTAATTATTTCTTCAATTAGACAATACGTACTTCCTGTATTAAAACCATATTGTTTAATACTATAGACGATTGCTGCTTTGATACGATGAGGACTATCTAAAGTGCCACCAGTTTTTAAAGCCAGTTCATCAGCTGTTTTAAATCCAATCCCATCAATATCTTCAATTAATTGATAAGGATTATTTTGTAGAACTTCTAATGTTTTTTCCTTATAAAATGCTTGAATCAAACCTAAATTTTTTAAACTAATACCATGTCCCATAAAAAATTGCATAACTTCTTGATCATAGTCACTATTTGTTAAAACTTCATATATCAAATCACGTCTTTTTTCTGTCATTCCCATAACACAATCTAAGCTATGTTTATCATTTTTAATCATCGTTAAGCAATCTTCACCTAAACTATCAACAATTTGTTTAGCTAACTTTTGACCTATTCCTTTAAATAACGGACTAGATAAATACTTGATGATTTCATCAGATTCTTTAGCTAAAATAATGCGATATTCACTAAGTTTAAATTGTTTTCCATATTTAGGATGAATTTCATAGTCACCAACAAATAAATACTTATCATAATCATTAAAATTATTCATATAACCATTCATTGTAATTAGCTTATCTTCTTGTTCTACATCAATTAATGCCACTATATAATTAGAAGATTCGCTATAAAAACGAATCTTCCTAATATATCCAGTATATTCAATCATTATAAATACTCAATCGGTTTGCCATCTTTATAGACAGTTTCGATTGTTCCTCCTCCTAAACAAATATCACCATCATAAAATACCGCTGCTTGCCCTGGAGTTACCGCTTTTACTGGTTTATCAAAAGTTAAATAAACTTTATCTTCATCAATAAATTCTAATTTAATTGGGTTATCTGCTTGACGATATCTAAATTTTGCATTACATGCAATTTTTTCAGTTGGTTTATTAGAAGCAATCCAATTTACATCACTAATTAGTGCTCCAGTTGAATATAGCCAATCTTTTTGATCACCTTGACAGATATATAAAACATTTTTATCATAGTCTTTTCCTACCACAAACCAGGCTCCACCAGGTCCACCAATTCCTAAGCCTTTACGTTGACCAATCGTATAATACATAATTCCTGAATGTTCACCAATAATATCACCAGTTTCAATATCAACCATTTTACCAGGTTGAGCAGGAATATAGTTTTGAAGAAATTCTTTAAAATCACGTTCACCGATAAAACAAATTCCTGTACTATCTTTTTTATCAGCTACCGGTAATTGTAATTCATGAGCTAATCGGCGAACTTCTTTTTTATCGATTTCACCTAATGGAAATAATGAATTTTGTAATTGTTGTTGATTTAACTGACATAAAAAATACGTTTGATCTTTATTATTATCGATTCCTTTTAACATTATTGAATCTTTATTTTCACTATGAACTACTCTTGCATAATGACCAGTTGCAATATAATCGGCATTTAATGTTTTAGCATAATTTAAAAATGCTTTAAATTTAATATGTTTATTACAAAGAATATCTGGATTTGGCGTTCTTCCTTTACGATATTCATCTAAAAAATATGTAAATACATTATCCCAATATTCTTTAATAAAATCTACTCTTTTAATTTCGATTCCTAAGCATTTCGCTACAGCTTTAGCATCATTATAATCTTGTTCTTGAGGACAAATATCATTATCGTTAGTTGGATTACCTAATATATCATTATTAAGCTGACTATCCCAATTTCGCATGAACACCCCAATAACTTCATAACCTTGTTTTTTTAATAAATAAGCAGCAACAGCTGAATCAACACCGCCACTTAAACCTAATACTACTCTTTTTGACATTCTCGTCACCTCACTTGCATATAATAACATTTCTATAAAAAAAAAGAAAGAAAATTAAATTCTTTCTTACTTAAGTTTTGACATTGGTAACATTGCTGCTCCAATTGCCCCACTATCTTCTAATTTTGTTGTTAATAAAGGAATATGTCCTTTCATTCCAAGATGAATCAATTCATTAAATTGTTCAACTAGACGATCATAAAAATACTCACGAGATTTCATTACTCCACCACCAACAATAAAACAATGTGGATCAACAGTATGAGCAATATTTGCAAACATTGTTGCTAGCTGTAAAACACATTCATCAACAATACTTTGAGCTTTTAAATCACCTTTACTAGCTAATTCAAAAACATCTCCAGCATGTTTAACTTTATCTTCACCTAATAATTCTTTACCTTTTCTAGTAATCGCTGTTCCGCTAGCTTCACCTTCAACGGCCCCAGGATTTAAAGCACCAAATTTATAACCATTATTTTTTACAATAATATTCCCAATTTCACCAGCATGACCGCGTCCTCCAGATACTAATTTTCCATCAACAATAAACGCACCACCTACACCTGTTGAAATCGTTACATAATAGCAAGTTGGATAATCTTTTCCCGCTCCTAGCAAAGCTTCAGCTAAACCAGCAACATTTGCATCATTATCAATAAATACCGGAAGATTAAAATGTTCAGTTAATTTATCACAAATTGGATATTCTTTAAAACCAGGTAAATTAGTAGCCATAATCATATATCCTTTTTTAGTATCAACTGGTCCGGGTACTCCAATTCCAATTCCACTTACACCTTTTAAACCATCGCAAACTGCGGTATCTAAACTTTCTATTTGCTTAATGATTTTATCACAAACATAATCAGGCCCTTTATTACTTTCTGTGCTATCTTTTACTTCACTATGGACAACACCATTTTCATCAACTAATAAAGTTCGAACATTAGTTCCTCCTAAATCAATTCCAATATAATATTTCATATCTTCCCTCCTGTGCATATATTATAATTATACACACTATATTAAAAGATATCTATATTAATCTATTTTCAATTTTTTCAAATAGTTTAGGAACTGGACAAACAATTTCTTTATCTTGTAAATAAGCTAAAATACCAAAACTTTTAACAAATCTAATTTTATAAGCATGTAATAATTGATGATTTAAACCAAATTCCTTTTTAACAAATTTATTCAATTCAAAATCACCATACTTACGATCACCAATAATTGGATGATCAATACTACTAAGATGCACCCTAATTTGATGCATTCTACCAGTTATTAATGTAACTTCGACTTTACTATAATCGTTATTATATTTAACTGGTTTAACGATTGTTTCCATTGTTAAAGCTCCAGGATAATCTTTACTAACTAGTTTTACTTGAGCTTGATCATCAAGTTTAACTATATATCCTTTTAAGTTACGCTTTTGATTAACTTTTCCTTTACAAATAGTTAAATAACTTTTTTCAATACAATGTCTTTGCTTAATCATTTCATTTAATACTTGCAAAGCAGCTAAGGTTTTTCCAAAAATTACAATCCCACTCGTATTACGATCTAATCGATGTACCGGTCCTGGCATAAAAGTATTTTCACGACTTAAATCCAATTCATTTTTATTAACTAAATAACTTAATACTTGGTTTGTAAGTGTATTAACACTTTCATTTTTATCTTCATGAACTAATAGACCTGCTGGTTTATAAACAATCAATACATGATTATCTTCATATAAAACTTTAAATGTCTTTTTTACATTATAAATGTCCTTTGTAGCTGTAAATTCTTTAAATTTATCTTCATATAAAAACATCTCTACAACATCATTATTCTTTAAAATATATTTTTCATTCACTTTTTTTCCATTTACTTTAATATCTTTTTTTCTAAACATCTTATAAATAAAGTTAGTTGGTGCATTTACCAATAGTTTCTTTATATATTTATCAATTCTTTGATTAGCATCATTTTCTGTTATTTGTATTTTCTTCATTTTATCACCGCAGTTATTATATCAAATTTTATTTAAAACACCTAATCTTTTTAAAATGAAACCCTTTACATTTTTATCATTTGATGTTATAATGACATTGTCAAGTGAAGTTAATTCACTTTAATACCCCCCTATTTATCACCCTTATATAAAATCATTTAAAAAAGTATGCTTAGCATACTTTTTTTGTTATAATTTAAACGAGGTGAAATAGATGGAAAAGAAACTTGATAGTCAATTGATCTATGATGGAAAAATAATTAAATTATATAAAGATAGTGTACTTTGTGATAATGGCAATAAAGCTACTAGAGAAGTAGTTAGACATAATGGCGGTGTAGGAATACTAGCAATCGTTGATAACAAAATATTATTAGTAAAACAATTTCGTTATCCAAATG
>OLNH01000549.1_pt1 | contig 30742 bp, 30 predicted proteins | sample 1643101 | NCBI WGS metagenome assembly OLNH01 (sample SAMEA3136758, study PRJEB25190) | human gut metagenome | biome: human gut; feature: human-associated habitat; material: faeces | place: Austria | collected 2013
GATAAAATCTCCCACAAACTGAGACTCGCAGCTCACGAAAAGCCTTTTTCAGACATGCTCTAGTGTATCGAACAGGAGCAAACAACTGTCTGTTATACGAAAAAATGTTATAATTAATTTTATTATATAAGTATGTACACACAAAAACAAGAAAATTTATAAAATTTAAGAGAAAAGTAATGGTTTTTTGTAATGCTTTCTACTTTCTACAGATGAAATACTTTGGTTGCGATAAAGAAGTAAATTATAATGGAGCTTGCATCGACTATGGTAGTGATCAGCGGAGAGGCCATAAGTGCCGGATCCAGGCCGATTTTTTTTGCGCACATCGGGAGGATGCAGCCGAGTAGTTTTGCGGAAATAACGGTTGCGACCAGGGACAGGGCGATGACGACTGCCATACCTGCCCGTTGATAGGTCAGATAGATCCGAAGTCCGTTGGCGACAGCCAGAACGACACCTACGATCAGGGAAACACGGAATTCTTTCCAGATGACACGGAAAAAGTCATGGAAGGTTACCTGGTTCAGGGCGATTCCGCGAATGATCAGTGTGGAACTCTGAGAACCGCAGTTTCCGCCGGTGTCCATCAGCATGGGGATGAAGGATACAAGAAGCGGGATCGCAGCGAAAGCGTCTTCATAACGGGTGATGATGGTTCCGGTGATAATAGAAGAAAACATCAGCACCAGAAGCCATGGGATTCTGCGTTTTGCGTGTTCCCAGGCGGATACTTCAAAGTAAGTTTTTTCACTGGGAGATACGGCCGCCATCTTGGTGATATCTTCGGTGGCCTCTTCGACCATGACATCCATGGCATCATCGAATGTTACGATACCGACAAGCAGACCATCGGTGTCAAGAACCGGAAGTGCCAGCAGGTCGTATTTGCGAAGCTGGTGAGCCACATCCTCTTTGTCTGTCAGTGTAGAGACAGAGATGATCTCCGTCTCCATGATATCTTCAATCAGCACATTATCATCGGTTGTCATCAGATCTTTTGCTGACACGATACCGAGCAGTTTCCGCTGCTGGATCACATAGCAGGTATAGATGGTTTCTTTGTGAATACCGGTTTTCTTGATATGTGCGAGTGCCTGTCCTACTGTCAGATACGGTTTCAGATCTACGTATTCGGTTGTCATGATACTTCCGGCGCTGTCTTCCGGATAATTTAACAGTTTGTTGATGGTTTCCCGTTCCTTCGGGCCGCTGGCATCGAGGATCCGGGTAACCAGATTGGCGGGAAGTTCTTCTAACAGATCCACGGTATCATCCATGTACAGATCGTTCAGGATTTCCTTCAGTTCTTTTTCTGACAAGGCTTCTACCAGGACAGACTGCAGGGAACTCTCCATGTTGGCAAATACGTCTGCTGCCTTTTCTTTGGGAATCAGACGGAAAGCAAGAGCCAGTTCCTTATCATCAAATTCTCCAAGCAGTGAGGCAATGTCTACTGCGTTCATTACGTCCAGAACGTCTTTTACGGATTTGTAGCGGCGTTCCTGGAGCAGTTTTACAAAAATATCTTTGTTCATCATAAACGTACCTCCGATATGTAATTATTGGTATATGATCGTTGCCTTTCGCGTAATAACTGGCATCAGAGTCCATGTCCTCACCACCTTTCATTTTTTGTATTTATGTAAAGAAATAAAGAATGTGTCTTGGCACATTCTCGCGCCTGCGGCGGTCACTTGCGACATCTACTTTATACGTCGCAGTGCGTATCCCCGCGGAGCGTTTTTAATTTACAGAAAAGCAATTTTCTGTAAATTAAAAAATTCTTTCAAAGCCTGAGCAATGAAAGAATCTGCAAAATACATCACGAAAAAATCCTGGCCATCGTTCAAGCTTTAGTATCACAGGGCATATATCAATTGCATTAGGTTATGCCTTCACGACATGACCTGCTGACCAGCGCGTTGTGTCTCCACAGCCTTGCGGCAGCAATCTCAGGAAAATCCAAATCCCTGTGGTAACCTCACCTACCGAAATATCTTTATTTGTCGTGACTATCATATAGCAAACAGAAAGTAATGTCAATCGCTTTTTTATAATTGAAAGCACCTGTCAAAGTCGATATAATGATAGCAGCGATGTGCCCGGTACAAAGGGGAAGAAAAGAGTCACTGACAGAACGGGTACAGGGGAAGGAGAAGACAGATGACAGCAGCAGAAAAAATAAAAGAAATGGGAATTGTACCGGTTGTGGTACTGGAAGATGAGAAGGATGCAGGAGCGCTGGCGAAGGCACTCTGCGAAGGAGGGCTTCCTTGTGCGGAGGTGACATTCCGGACAGCGGCAGCGAAGGAATCCATCCGCATCATGCTGGAGGAATATCCGGAGATGTTCGTGGGAGCAGGAACTGTTCTGACAACACGGCAGGTGGATGAAGCAATCGAAGCAGGAGCAAGATTCATTGTGAGTCCGGGGTTTGATCCGGAGATCGTGGATTACTGTATCGAGAAACAGATCCCGGTATTTCCGGGCTGTGTGACGGCATCGGAGCTGGTGCAGGCGGTAAAACGGGGACTGGAAGTTGTCAAATTCTTTCCCGCAGAAACATCCGGGGGACTGGCAGCAATCAAAGCACTGGCGGCTCCGTATGTGGGAATGAAATTTATGCCGACCGGTGGTATCAATCTGAAAAATGTCCGTTCTTACCTGGAAAGCGATGCGATCCTTGCCTGTGGCGGCAGCTGGATGGTGAAAAAAGACCTGATCCAGAGCGGGCAGTTTGATGCGATTCGCCAGATGACAGCGGATGCGGTGGCACTGGTAAAAGAGGTACGGGGCAGTCAGGAGAAATAAGTATGAAGAACACACTATTATTTGGAGAGCCGATGGCTCTGTTACTGGCAGATACACCTGGTGCGTTGGAGTGCGTGGAGCATTTTACAAGAAGAATGTCCGGGGCGGAGGTCAATGTGGCGATTGGGCTTACCCGGCTTGGCTTTCCGGTGGAATATCTTACCCGGCTTGGGGATGATCCGTTTGGACATTATATCGAACAGGCACTAAAAGACAATGGGATCGGAACGAATCTTCTGACGTATGATCCGGTCTATCGAACCGGGATTCAACTGAAAGAATATGTGGAAGACGGACATGATCCGGCGGCACCATATTATCGAAAAGGATCTGCCGCATCACATCTGTCTGCCAAAGAGATCGATGCACTGGATCTTGGGAAAATCGAGCTGGTGCATGTGACAGGCATTCCGCCTGCGCTCTCGAAAGAAGCAAGAGAGGCGACCTATCGTCTGATGGAGCGGGCGAGAGAGGCTCAGATTCCGGTGACCTTTGATCCGAATCTCCGCCCGGCTCTGTGGGAGAACGGGGAGACGATGAGAAACGTGCTGAATGATCTGGCAAATTACGCAGATGTGGTACTGCCGGGAATCGGGGAATGTGAGATCCTTGCGGGCACGACAGATAAAGAAAAAGCGGCTGATTTTTATCATCAGAAGGGCGCGGCTCTCGTCGTGATCAAAGATGGAAAGAACGGCGCTTATGTATCCGAAAAGAAAGAAAACGGGGAAGTAGTCCGAGATATGATCCCGGGGTATCCGGTGAAAAAAGTGGTGGATACCGTGGGCGCGGGAGATGGATTTGCCGTTGGTGTACTGAGCGGACTGCTGAAAGGTCTTCCGGTGACCGAATGTGCGAAACGGGGCAATGCAATCGGCTCGATCCAGGTGCAGCACCGCGGCGACAATGAAGGGCTGCCGACAGAAGAAATCCTGCAATCCTATATGGCGGGAAATATACAGAAATAAAGAAAACGGGAAACGAAAAAATGAATACATTTTGGATTTTGATGGAACAGATTGAGCTGTTTATCGTTTATCTTGTCATCGGTGTGATACTTGTGCGGACCGGTGTGCTGAGTGATAAGGGACTCGACTGGATCGCCCGGGTAGTTATGAAACTTTCGCTGCCGACGATGATCTTTGTAAATGTGGTCAGTCAGGTAGACCGGGTGGTACTGGTAAAATCACTGTCCATCATCGGACTGGCGGTGACGGCCTCGACTCTCTTATATGGACTTGGCGTTGTGTTGACAAAATTGTTTCATGTAGAAGGCGACCGGGCACAGATCTACCGGGCGATGACGATGTTTGGCAATGTGGGATTTATGGGAATCCCGATCATCACCAGCATTTTCCAGGAACGGGGCATGCTGTATGTATCCGTATTTACCATCGTGGATCAGCTGGCGATGTGGACAGTAGGGGTGAAATTGACTTCCCCGAGTGGAAAAGGGAAGTTTAATCCGAAAAAGCTGATCAACCCGGCAACGGTTGCTATCGCTCTGGCAATTCTTTTCGTACTGACCGGACTAAAGCTTCCGGGTGTCTTGCAGACTGGATTCCAGAATATTGGGGCAACGGCGACACCTCTCGCGATGATCTATCTTGGCGGTGTGTTTGCCTGTATGGATATATGTAAATATGTAAAACAGATGGAATTATACGGAATTGTTATCTGCAAAATGTTGATCTTTCCGGTACTGTTTTATCTTGTCCTGAGCTTCGTCCCGGTATCGGAAGAGATCCGTATGACCATGTCTCTGATCACCGCGATGCCGACTATGTCCTCTGTGGTTATGCTCGCCAATTCCTCCGGTTCCGATGGAGCATATTCGCTGGGCGGTGTGATGATAACCACACTATGCGGAATCGTGACGCTGCCGGTTGTGTGCAGAGTGCTTTTGTGGATTGCGGTGGCGTAATAACGTTATGAACAGTAACGTAATAATAATGCAGTGGTACAAAACAAGTATTTGCCATATCTGACAAAATAGAATACAATAATTCTGTATAAGCCTGTCAGAATAACGAAATCAATGGCAGCAGAATGGGAGAAGAGAATTATGGGAGATGGAAGAGAAATGAAAGAGATTCATCAGGAGTTCCTGACCGGCGAGCGTGCGCTGTTTCAGGGAAAGAATCTGAAAATTTATGATACGATTTTTGATGACGGAGAGTCGCCGTTAAAGGAGAGCAGAAATATTGAATTATACGGAAGTATGTTCAAGTGGAAATATCCGCTGTGGTATGCGAAAGACATCAAGGCAGAGAACTGTACCTGGTTTGATATGGCACGCGCAGGTGTGTGGTATACCGACCGGATCGAAGTGAACAATGCAGTGATCGAAGCACCGAAGAATTTCCGCCGGTGTAACGGACTGAAACTGATCAATGTGACCTTCCCGAATGCGGCAGAGACCTTGTGGAGCTGTCAGAACGTGGAACTGGATCATGTGGATGCAAAAGGCGATTATTTCGGCATGAACTGCCAGGATCTGGTGTTGAAAAACTTCCGTCTGGTGGGAAATTATTCCTTCGACGGTGTAAAAAATATGGAAGTGCACAATGCAACAATGCTATCTAAAGATGCATTCTGGAACAGTGAGAATGTAACCGTGTACGATTCCTTTATCTCCGGAGAATACCTGGGATGGAATGCAAAAAACCTGACACTGATAAACTGTACCATCGAGAGTCTGCAGGGTATGTGCTATATTGATAATCTGGTGATGAAAAACTGTAAGCTGATCAATACGACTTTGGCATTTGAATATTCTTCTGTGGATGCCAAGATCCACGGAACCATCGACAGTGTGCTGAACCCGTCGAGTGGTGTGATCCGTGCGGATGAGATCAAAGAACTGACGGTAGAAAAAGATAAGGTAGACCCGTCAAAGACGAAGATCTTTGTACAGGGAAAAGAAGTCGAGGCATAGTACAGACTGCGATACCTGGTTCGAAAAATCAACGTTTGAATAAAGGACAGAGAGGAAGATACAGCATGAGCAACTATGATTTTGATCAGATCACAGACCGGAGAAATACCGGATCTCTGAAATGGGATGTGGCAGAAAATGAATTACCGATGTGGGTGGCGGATATGGATTTTCAGACGGCTCCGGCTGTGCGGGAAGCGATTGAAAAGCGGGCTGCACACGGCGTGTTCGGCTATACGGATGTGGAAGAAGACTGGTATCAGGCATATATGAACTGGTGGGAGAGACGCCATCAGTTTTCCATCAAAAAAGAATGGCTGACCTTCTGTACCGGCGTGGTACCGGCGATCTCGAGTACGGTCCGCAAGCTGACCACACCGGGAGAAAACGTGCTGATTCAGACACCGGTGTATAATATTTTCTTTAATTCCATCGTCAATAACGGAAGAAATGTGGTGGAATGCCCGCTGGCCTATGACGGGGAAAACTATGAGATGGACTTTGAGGCGCTGGAGGAGAAATTATCAGATCCGCAGACTTCGTTGATGATCCTGTGTAACCCGCACAATCCGGTGGGAAGAATCTGGGAGCGGGAGACACTGGCACGGGTGGGAGAACTGTGTGAGAAATATCACGTAACGGTTCTTTCAGATGAGATCCATTGCGATATCACCCGGCCGGGCACCGGATACATTCCGTTTGCGGCGGCTTCCGAGACTTGTAAAAATATCAGTGTGACCTGTATTGCACCGACGAAAGCATTTAACATTGCAGGCATCCAGACGGCAGCCGTGATGATCCCGAACGAGGCACTGCATCATAAAGTGTGGCGTGCGTTGAATACGGATGAGGTGGCAGAACCGAATGTATTTGCCATTGGTGCGGCAATCGCGGCATTTACAAAAGGAGAAGACTGGCTGGAAGAACTCCGTGAGTATCTCTTTGAGAACCGGACATACATGACGGATTATATCCGAAAAGAGATCCCACAGCTGAAAGTGACAGAGGCAGATGCGACCTACCTTCTTTGGGTGGATTGCAATGCACTTGGATGCAGTGCGAAAGAACTTGCCGATACGATTCGAAAAACGACAGGTCTTTATGTATCGGAAGGCGCACAGTACGGAAAAACCGGCGAGCAGTTTTTACGCATCAATCTGGCATGCCAGAAAAGCCGGATAGCAGATGGCTGTGAGCGGCTGAAACGGGGCGTGGAAGCGTACCTGAGTCAGAAATAACAGCGGGAGAAAACAAAGAACAATAGTAACTGTAAAGGTATTGGACAGTTACGAAAAACACAGAAGATAGCTGTGAGAAATGAGAAACATATGGAGAAAAAACGAATACCGGTGCGTCCGCATCATGGGATGTGTCTGGCGTATTTTATAGGAAAAGGATACAGCGAAGGATTCTCCGCGCATATGGAGAAAATGTTACACATTCTGGAACAGGATGTCCCGATCCGTCTGGTGGTTTCGCTGGATGAAATCTGCAGCGCATGCCCGAACCATCAGTTCCTTACCGATGAGGAAAATTCCGGAGAAACAAAGGAAATCTGTGAAGCGCAGGAAAAAGTATTTCGGTATGATCATGGCGTGCTGGAGGCCTGCGGGCTGACAGAAGGAGAAGAACTGAACTTTCTGGAATTTGCGCAGAAAGTCCAGAAAAAGGTAATCGATACAGGATTGCGGGAGAAGATCTGCGGGGACTGTGAATGGAATGAAATCTGCAGTGAGAAAAGCAGTCGATGGGAAAATAAAAATATTTTACGTTGATTTTTCTAAAAGATATCTGAAATTTCATATTGATGTCATAAAATGATGGAACACTTGTAAAAGGGTGATTCATCATTTTTTTAAAATCTGCTTCAGTGAACCTGATGTAAGATCACGGATGCTGATGTGCAGACGTGCAGCGGAAATGCTGGGCCGCAGATTTAAACTTACCGCGAATGGAAGTAAAATATGTTAGCTTCATGAGGAAAATCCCCTCGTTTTTTGAAGGATAAATTGACAAAAAGTTATGGAAAATCTATACTAAAGTCAGAGAATTACAAATATTTGTGACAGAAAGGGGGAGAAAAAATGAAGGTGAAAATCGCCCAGATTCAGGCTCATGTTTATGAAGAAAAAAGCAAAAATCTGGAAGAACTGGAGCGGAATCTGAAACGTATAAAGGACGAAAACATTGATCTGGTAACCCTGGGCGAAATGTTCAACTGCCCGTACCAGACACCTTGTTTTCCGGTCTATGCGGAAATGGAACAGGGAGAAACCTGGCAACGGTTAAGTGCTCTTGCAAAAAAATACCAGATTTATCTGTCAGCCGGAAGTGTACCGGAAAAAGATAAGGAAGGACATGTGTACAATACCGCTTATGTCTTCGACCGGCAGGGCAACCAGATTGCAAAACACCGCAAAGTGCATCTGTTTGATATCGCCGTGAAGGACGGACAGTGCTATCAGGAGTCCGCGACACTGACCGCCGGAGACCAGATTACCGTTTTTGATACGGAGTTTGGGAAAATGGGAATCTGTATCTGCTTTGACTGCAGATTTCCGGAGATCGTACGGCTGATGACATTGCGGGGCGCCAGAATGATCCTGGTACCGGCAGCCTTTAACATGACAACCGGACCGGCACACTGGGAGTTAATGTTCAGGGGAAGAGCGGTGGACAATCAGTGCTATATGATCGGAACTTCCGATGCAAGAGACGAGCAGGCAGGATATATCTCCTGGGGCCATTCTCTTGTCGTGTCACCCTGGGGGGATGTGGTGACACAGATGGATGAGAAACCGGGCATTCAGATCACGGAAATAGATCTGGACCGCGTGGATGCGATCCGCGAACAGCTGCCATTATTATCCGCACGGAGAACGGATCTGTATGAACTGAAAGGAAAATAATGTGTAGTAAAATGAGTTTTTAACATGAATTTTACAGAGGTCAATATAGAATTAAAGAAAATTTGATATAGTACTTTTGTAAATGTGACAATTGGATAAAAGGTAGAAGAAAGTAAAGGGATAAGCAATGAACGAGACAATTTATATGAACCGGGAACTGTCCTGGCTGAAATTTAATGAACGTGTACTGGAAGAAGCGGAGAACCCGAAGGTGCCGCTGTGTGAGCGCCTGACATTTGCATCGATCTATCAGAGCAATCTGGATGAATTCTTTATGGTGCGTGTAGGCTCGCTGATCGATCAGATGCTGGTGGCAAAAGATTCCAGAGATAATAAGACACATATGACGCCGAAAGAACAGATTCAGGCGATTCTTCCACAGGTGGAGATCCTGAACAGGAGAAAAGATGAAGTGTATGGAAAACTCATGGAAAAGATTGAGGAATACGGCGTTCGTCTGGTGGATTTCAGTAGGATCACGGAAGAAGAAAATAAATTTCTGGAAGCATATTTTGATATGGAGATTTCCGGCTTGATTTCACCGACCATTGTGGGGAAACGACAGCCATTCCCATTCCTGAAAAATAAAGAAATCTATGCGGTGGTTGTCCTGACCACCAAGAGTGGAAAAGAACGTCTGGGGATTATACCGTGTGGAAGCGGTGTATTTGAACGGCTGATCCACCTGCCGGGAGGCAATACGTATATGCTGTCGGAAGAACTGATCCTTCACTACATTCCAAAAGTATTCAAGGGGTATCAGGTAAAAGAGAAATCCCTGCTTCGTGTAACCAGAAATGCAGATATTGATGCCGATGCGCTGTACGATGAAGATCTGGATTACCGGGAATTTATGGCAGATCTGATCAAAAAAAGAAAGAAACTTGCACCGGTGCGGATCGAACTTTCCAGAAAACTCAGCGAGGGCAGTGTGAAACTGATCTGTGAACATCTGGCAATAAAATCACAGTATGTATTCCACAGTCAGGCACCGCTGGATCTGTCCTTCGTTTTCCAGATCGAGGATGCTCTTCGTAAGATTCCGGAATTATTTTATGAAAGAAGAACACCAAGAAAATCCCCGGCCTTTACCGGTGACCGTCCGATTCTGGATCAGATTAAAGAGAAGGACAAACTGCTTTCCTATCCGTATGAAAGTATCAATCCGTTTCTGAATATGCTCCACGAAGCAGCCAACGATAAAGATGTGGTTTCTATCAAGATGACGCTGTATCGTGTGGCCAAACAGAGTAAAGTAGTAGAAGCACTGATCGAAGCAGCAGAAAATGGAAAAGAAGTGCTGGTACTGGTGGAACTGAAAGCACGTTTTGATGAAGAAAACAATATTGGATGGTCCCGTTTGCTGGAGGATGCAGGGTGTCGTGTCATCTACGGACTGGATGGCTATAAAGTTCATTCAAAACTCTGTCTGATCACGAAAAAAACAGATGAACAGATTGAATATTATACACAGATCGGTACCGGAAACTATAACGAAAAAACTTCACGGCTTTATACGGATCTGTCGCTGATGACTTATAATGTAGATATCGGACTGGAAGCAGCCAATGTATTCCAGGCTCTTGCCATGGGAGAGACGATCAAACATGTGGATCATCTGCTGGTGGCCCCGAAATGCCTGCAGAATAAGATTCTGAATATGATTGATGAAGAGATTGCACATGCCAGAGCAGGGGAACCGGCTTACATTGGACTGAAGATGAATTCCCTTACGGATAAGAAAATCATGGAGAAACTGGTGGAAGCCTCCTGTGCCGGTGTACGAATCGATATGGTGATCCGTGGAATCTGCTGTCTGATTCCACAGGTTCCAGGCAAGACGGAAAATATTCATGTACGAAGTATCGTCGGACGTTTTCTGGAACATTCCAGAATCTATATTTTCGGAAGTGAAGGAAGAGAAAAAATCTATATTGCGTCCGCAGACTTTATGACCAGAAACACTCTGCGCCGTGTGGAAGTAGCTGCTCCGGTTTATGACGAAGAAATCAAAACACGCCTTCTGGAAATGTTCCGGATCATGCTGAAAGACAATCAGCAGGCCCGTCAGGAAAACGGTGAGGGAATTTACCGGATCCTGCCAACGGATGAAGAACCGCTGAATGCCCAGGAATATTTCTATGAACAGGCATATGAGATTGCAGAGAACCTTTGAAGAGTGCCCCTTCAGTATGTACCGATGGTGAAGATTTGCAGGAGGCATGCAGGAAGGAAACGGCGAGGCTGGAAAAAGAGAAAAAACAAGATGGAATTGACAACTTTTTTATAGTATGTTAATCTGTTTTCCAAAGCAGACAACGATGTCGAAGAGATATCGTTGTCTGCTTTTTTTACGCGAGCAACGAGCAAAATTTGCGAGAATGTGCAAGAAGTGCATTGTTGGTATAGTTTGTAAGACAAGGAGGTACCCATGAGACTTACACCGAAAGAACAGGAAAAATTATTGCTGCATATGGCCGGCAATCTTGCGAAAGAACGACGGGCCAGAGGATTACGGCTGAACTATCCGGAAGCAGTGGCGTATATCAGTTCAGAACTGATGGAACTGGCAAGAGACGGAAAAACGGTAACAGAGCTGATGCAGCTGGGAACAAAACTGCTGACGAAAGAAGACGTAATGGAAGGAGTAGCAGATCTGGTAACGCAGATTCAGGTGGAAGCTACGTTTCCGGACGGCACCAAGCTGGTAACGGTACATAATCCTATTCAGTAAGGAGGAGAGAAGTATGAAAATCGGAGAAATCATGCCGCTGGACAGAGAGATTGTGATAAATGAAGGAAAGAAGACACAGACACTGCTGGTAGCAAATATTGGCGACCGCCCGGTGCAGGTAGGATCACATTTTCATTTTTTTGAAGTGAACCGCTGCCTGGTTTTTGACAGAGAAAAAGCATATGGCTATCATCTGGACATCCCTTCCGGAACATCAGTGCGCTTTGAACCGGGAGAAGAAAAAGAAGTGACTGTAACGGAGATCGGAGGAAGCCGCAGGATCTTCGGTCTGAACGATCTGACCTGTGCACAGGCCACAGAAGTGACGAAAAAGGAAGCAGTGGAGAAAGCAAAACAGAGAGGATTTATCCGGTAAGGAGACAGGAGAAACAGCATGAGTACAACAATAGCAGGAAATAAATATGCCATGATGTATGGTCCCACCACCGGGGACAAAGTGCGACTTGCAGATACCAGTCTGGTGATCGAAGTGGAGAAAGATTATACCACGTATGGAGATGAAAGCAAGTTTGGCGGTGGGAAAACACTCAGGGATGGTATGGGACAGTCTGTCACTACCACAAGTAAAGACGGAGATCTGGATCTGGTGATCACGAATGCACTGGTTCTGGACTATACAGGAATCTATAAGGCAGATATCGGAATCAAAGATGGAAGAATCGCAGGAATCGGAAAAGCAGGCAATCCCTGTGTGATGGATGGGGTAACACCGGGCATGACTGTGGGAGCTTCCACGGAAGCACTGGCTGGTGAAGGCCTGATCCTGACTGCAGGAGGTCTGGATACCCATATTCATTTTATCTCCCCGCAGCAGGTGGATTGTGCCCTGTACAGTGGAGTGACGACCATGATCGGAGGTGGTTGCGGTCCGGCAGACGGAACAAATGCGACTACCTGCACGCCGGGACCGTGGAACATGGAGCGGATGCTGCAGGCGGCAGAAGAATATCCGATGAATATTGGTCTGCTTGGAAAAGGAAACTGTTCGGATGAGAGAGCACTGGCAGAACAGGTGGAAGCAGGAGCTATGGGACTCAAGATCCATGAAGACTGGGGAGCAACTCCGGCGGTGATTGATCATTGCCTGAACGTGGCGGATGCTTATGATGTCCAGGTGGCGATTCATACAGATACCCTGAATGAAGGAGGCTGTGTGGAAGATACGCTGGCGGCCATTGCAGGAAGAACGATTCATACCTATCATACAGAGGGTGCCGGAGGCGGTCATGCACCGGATATTATCACGGCAGCTGCGGCGCCCAATATTCTTCCGTCTTCCACGAACCCGACTATGCCATATACCAGGAACACGCTGGACGAACATCTGGATATGCTGATGGTATGTCACCATCTGGACAAACGGATACCGGAAGACGTGGCATTTGCCGATTCCCGAATCCGTCCGGAGACCATTGCAGCAGAAGATGTGCTCCATGATATGGGTGTTTTCTCCATGATGAGTTCCGACTCCCAGGCGATGGGTCGTGTGGGAGAGGTGATCACAAGAACCTGGCAGACGGCAAGTAAGATGAAAGAGGAACGAGGGGCGCTGCCGGAAGACGAAGGTCATGGAAACGATAATTTCCGGGCAAAACGCTATGTGGCAAAATATACGATCAATCCGGCTATTACCCATGGAGTATCCTCTTACGTGGGATCGGTAGAGACAGGAAAATTTGCGGATCTGGTGTTATGGAATCCGGCATTCTTCGGCATCAAACCGGATATCATTATCAAAGGGGGCATGATCATCGCATCTCGGATGGGAGATGCCAATGCATCCATTCCTACCTGTGAACCGGTGATGTACCGCCCAATGTTCGGGGCTCACGGAAAGGCGAAGTATAAAACCTGTCTGACTTTTATATCAAAAGCCGGAATGGAACATGGAGTTGCAGAAAAATATCACCTGGAAAAAACGGTGGTTCCGGTAAAAGGATGCAGAAATATCGGAAAAAAAGATATGAAATATAACGACCAGACACCATCCATCACGGTCAATCCGGAGACGTATGAAGTCCGGGTAAACGGGGAACAGATCACTTCCAAACCAGCAGAAAAACTGCCTCTGACGCAGATCTACAATTTGTTTTAAAGTCAGAAGCAGAAAGTACGGCAAGAAAAAAGCAGAATCGGGAAAGGAAAACAGAAATGAAAAAGCAGAGCCGGAAACAGTGGAAAAAATCAAAATATATCACCGGAATGGCCCTGCTTCTGGCCGCGCTGGAGATGCTTATGATTTTTGCGGGCAATCATCTCCAGATGGTCAGTAACCAGAATCTGCAGGAAGCCTACAAAAATCAGATCAAATATAAAACGCTTGCCATGGAACTGAAAGAGTGTTCCGATTATCTGACGAATGAAGTCCGCGCCTTTGCCAGCACCGGACAGATGCAGCATTTTGAAAATTACTGGTGGGAAGCCAGACAGCGTATGCGGAGAGAAGAGATTCTGGAAGAAATCGAAAAAGCGGATATACCGGCACAGGAAGAACGGGATCTGGAAAAAGCGAAGTATTTTTCTGATACCCTGATGCATATTGAGATCAGTTCCATGCGCCTGATGCTGGAAGCGAAAGAGGTCACAAAAGTCTGGAGGACAGACAGCAGTGAAGAAGAATTTCTGAATCGATGGATCACTTATGTGAAAGACTATCCGCTGGAAGAGGATTACCAGGTGGCAGACGGAGAAAAAAGTGATATGGCAGAGAGCATTTTGTATGGAAGCTCTTATACAGTATATAAGGGTCTGATCGATGCTAATGTGGAAAGATTCCAGACAAGGATGAATCAGCGGCTCAATGAGACCGTAGAGCAGGCAAATCAGAAATACCGGCAGGCATTCTTTATCCAGATTTTTTTTGGGATAGGGGAATTTGCCGTGCTGGTACTGCTTCTGACTCTGTTTCAGCGCTGGTATATCCGTCCGGTAAACTTATATAAAAAGACGATTGAACGGCAGCATGGAAGAAGAAAAATGTTTGTGGAACCGGCGGGCGTGTGGGAATTGCAACAGTTTGCTGAAGAATTTAACGGGCTCTCCGCAGAGATGTTGACGGAATTGAATCGTTCCGAGCGGATCGAAAGAGAACTTTTGGAGGCAAAAAAACAGGCAGAGAAAGCCAACCGGGTGAAAAGTCAGTTTCTGACGCAGATGTCTCATGAACTGAGGACTCCACTGCATACAATTTCGGGATATCTTTTCCTGCTGGAAGATACAAAGCTGTCCGGTGAACAGAAACGGTATGCGGAAAATATGCATCTGGCCACGGATCTGCTGCTGGAAGAAATTAACGAGATTCTGGATTACTCCAAACTGGAGTCCGGTAAAATGACATTTGAGGAGAAAAACTTCAGTCTGCGTCAACTGACCGATACGCTGCATGGGATCCTGGAAAATGAGGCAGAACAGAGAAATCTGTCATTTACAGTGGAAATCGGAGAAGAAGTACCGGAATATATCTACGGTGATCCCCTGCGGCTTCGTCAGGTACTGACAAACCTTGTCTATAACGGATTCAAATTCACCAAAACCGGAGGGGTGAAAGTGACTATCCGAGGTCTGCACTTTACCGGAAAACATTGTGTTCTTGAGTTTTCTGTGGAAGACACGGGAATCGGGATCAAACGGGAACAGAGACAGGTGATTTTTGACGCGTTTGCCCAGGCAGACGAGAGTATCACACGAAAATACGGAGGTACCGGACTGGGCCTTCCTATTTGCCGGAAAATAGTGGAAGAAATGAGTCACGGACAGTACAGCCTTCTTCTGGAAAGTGAAGAAGACTGTGGCAGCAGATTTTTCTTTGACATGGATTTTCGCTATGGGAAAAAAGAAAAAGTACGGAAAAAGGAAACGGCGGTACAGAAAAAGAAGAAAAGAAAGTTATCGGTTCTGATCGTGGACGATCACCCGGTGAATCTGATACTGGAAGCGGAATTGCTTCATAAATTTGGCTATGTTGCAGACACAGAAGCCGATGGGGAACAGGTGGTTGAAAGAATGCGTCAGCAGCACTACGATCTTGTATTTCTGGATCTTTCCATGCCAAAAATCAGCGGCTATGAGGTGAGCAGACAGATCCGGAATAATCCGGAATGGAACAATGTGATTCTGGTGGCACTGACAGCAAACATCGGAGAAGATGTGGAGGCAAAAGTACGGGAAGCGGGGATGAACGATTATCTTCCCAAACCGGTACCAATGGAACGGCTGAAGAATCTGTTGGAAGAATACACAAATGAAATACATATTATGGAAAAAGAACATTCCACAGGGGAAGAAGGAAAACTGGTGGCTTTCCGGAGTCTGGAACAGCAGTTTTACGGGGATCAGGAAGCAGTCCGTGAACTGTTGACCATCTTTGCAGAGGATAACGAGGGAGTCCTGGAACGGTTACAACAGCTGCAAAAAGAGCAGAACTGGGAACAGCTGGAGATGGAAGTGCATCGGATCAAAGGAGTCAGCGGTAATCTGTGCTGCCGTCCCCTGGAAGAAAAAGCGAAACTCTGTCTCAACGGCATAAAAAAACAGATCTGGAAAGAAGCAGACTGGCAGGCATTTGCAGACGTTTTTTTACAAACCATGGAGGCGATCCGCAGATATGTGATAAAGGAGAATGATGTGTGATGTATCGGATCTTGATTGTGGAAGACGACAGAACCAACCGGCTGTTTTATGAAAAACTTCCGGTATGGCAGCAGGAAGGATTTGTGATCGGCGGTCAGGCAGAAAACGGAAAAAGGGCACTGGAGCAGATGGAAACAGAGCAGTTTGATGCCTTTTTCGTGGACGTGATGATGCCGGTGATGAACGGTCTGGACTTTTTACAGGAACTGAAAAACAGGGGAATTACAGCGCCAAGAATCATTATCAGTAATTATAATGAGTTTGCTTATGTGCGGCAGGGAATGAAACTGGGAGCTATGGACTATCTGTTAAAACCGGTGACGGAAGAAGAACTGCAGGAATGTCTGCGGACCGTACGGGAGGAACTGGACGCAGAAAAGGAGCAGAGTGTGGAAGAACAGATTTTTCTTGCATGTGGTGCGGACATTCATTCCGGTTTTGTGCAGAAACTGATGCAGTATTTTCAGGAGCATGCGGAGCTGAACCAGAAAGAGATTTCCGATGCGTTCCTGCTGAGCAAAGATTATTTCGGAAAACTTTTCAAACGGCAGATGCATGAGAATTTTAACCAGTTTGTACTGAAATACAAGATGGAATATGCCAAATATCTGCTGGAACATACGGATGACAGAATCTATGAGATAGGTGATAAACTGGGATATAAAACGACGGATTATTTTTCGAAAATATTTAAGGAATATACAGGACAGACGCCGGCACAGTACAGAAAATAATGGTAATGACGGTTTTTTCGGGGGAAAAAGCCGGATTTGTCCGGTTGTCCGGGAAAAAACCATATGCTATCATAGTCCCATCGAAACAAAGAGATGGCAAAGGAGCTGATTTCCATGGAAACGTGGAAAGCGGCTCCTTTTCTTTTGTGGAAAGAGAAAGGAGGCTGTGAGATGGATAATTATGTGATCACCATTGCCAGAGGATTTGGCAGCGGTGGAAAGCAGATCGGACTCCGGTTGTCAAAAAAACTGGGAATCCCCTGCTATGAGAAACAGATTTTACAGATGGCATCGGATTACAGCGGGATCAACAAGTCACTGTTTGTAAAATCCGATGAAAAACTGAACGGCAAAAAGATTGCCATGGCACTGAAAAAATTTCCGAAGATCAACCGGCTGGCAGAGCCCAGTCAGAAAGATTTTGTATCGGATGTGAATCTGTTTAATATTCAGGCAGAGATCATCCGGGAACTGGCAAAGACGGAGTCCTGTATCATCATTGGAAAATGTGCCAATTACATTCTAAAAGATTTCAGTAATGTGGTCAGTATCTATGTGGAAGCACCAAGGCGTGCCTGCCGGGCAACGATCATGGAACGGCTGGATGTGACAGCACAGGAGGCGGATCAGATGATCTACCAGACAGATAAATACAGAGCCAATTATTACAGCTATTATACCGGAGGAGGCTCCTGGACCGATCCGGTGGCCTATGATATGACATTGAACAGTGAACGCATCGGTTACGATGACTGTACAGAGATTATCGCCCATTTTAAAGATATCAGACTGGCGAGAACTGTTCAGCAGTAACAGAATCAGCCAGACGAGGAGGAAAGAGATTATGAAAAAAAGAATGAGAGATTTACTTACGGCAGTTACCTGTACGACCCTGGCACTTTCCATGATCGGATGTGGCAGCAGCGGAACGGACAAAAGTGCAGACAGCGGAGAGGATACCGTAACGGTTGGTCTTCTTCACTCCCTGACCGGTTCCATGGCTATCAGTGAAGGATCAGTGAGAGATGCGGAAGTACTTGCCATCGACGAGATCAATGCGGACGGCGGTGTCCTGGGAAAACAGATTGAATATATCGAGGAAGACGGTGCATCGGAGCCGTCAACCTTTGCAACAAAAGCAGAAAAACTGCTGGGAGAAGATGAGGTGGCAACTGTGTTCGGATGTTGGACTTCCTCTTCCAGAAAAGCAGTAAAACAGATTTTTGAAGATTATAACAGCCTTCTGTGGTATCCGGTACAGTATGAAGGAATGGAATCTTCCAAAAATATTGTATATATGGGAGCAGCACCAAATCAGCAGATCGTACCGGCGATTGAATACTTGTTGGATCAGGGATATACCAGATTCTTCCTGCTCGGTTCTGATTATGTGTTCCCGAGAACAGCCAACATGATCATCAACGCCCAGATCGATGCGGTAGACGGAGCAGAAGTGGTAGGAGAAGAATATGCGGCCATGGATCAGACGGAATTTTCCTCCATTATTTCCAAAATCGAAGGGGCTCAGCCGGATGTGATCATTAACACACTGAACGGTACCGGTAATGTTTCTTTCTTCAAACAGCTGGCAGACAGAAATATCACATCGGATACTATGATGACCATGTCTTTCTCCATCGCTGAGGAAGAAGTACAGACCATCGGGGCAGATATCCTGAAAGGAAACCTGGTATCCTGGAATTACTATGAGACAACCGATACGGAGAAAAACCAGGAATTCGTAAAAGCATATAAAGAAAAATACGGCGAAGACCGTGTAACGTCAGATCCTGCAGAAGCAGCATATGATGCGGTTTATATGTGGAAAGCAGCCTGTGAAAAAGCCGGAAGTTTTGATACGGATGCTGTAAGAGAGGCACTGGATGGACTGAGCATCGATGCACCGGAAGGAACTATCACAGTCAATGGAGAAAATCAGCATATTTCTAAGCCGGTTCGTATCGGTGAAGTAAGAGAGGACGGACTGATCTACGAAGTATCTTCCACAGACGGACCGGTAGAGCCGGATCCATATCTGACGACTTATGACTGGGCAGTCAAAGCAGGTGTACAGCCACTGGAATAAACAACGAAAAGGAGGCACTTCATGAATCTTCTGTTTAATGGATTAAGTTTATCTTCTATTATATTGCTGGCATCCCTTGGACTTGCCATTACCTTTGGTCTGATGCGGGTGATCAATATGGCTCATGGAGAGTTCATGATGATCGGTGCCTACACCAGCTATGTGGTTCAGAATCTGTTACAGACCTGGCTGGGGAAAAGCGGTGTGGATATCGGATATTTTCTTTCTATTATCATTGCATTCGCAGTCACCTTTCTTATCGGCTCATTTCTGGAAACCCTGGTGGTTTCCAGGCTGTACGGCCGGGAGATTGACAGTCTTCTTGCCACCTGGGGAATCAGCCTGATTCTTCAGCAGGCGGCAAGAACCATATTCGGAACACAGGGTGTTCTGGTTACGACACCAAAAGTGTTATCTGGAAGCGTCCAGATCGGAAAAGCGTCCTTATCCATGACCCGCCTGTTTATTATTGCCCTGGTTGCCTGCTGTCTGCTTCTGGTATGGTTTCTGATGTACCGGACCAATTTTGGACGGCAGATGCGGGCGGTTATGCAGAACCGTTCCATGGCTCAGTGTATGGGAATTAATTCCAGAAAAATTGACAACCTGACCTTCAGCATCGGCTCCGGTCTGGCGGGAATTGCCGGATGTTCCATCGCACTGCTGGGATCCATAGATTCCACAGTCGGACAGAATTATATTGTAAATACCTTTATGGCGGTTGTTCTTGGCGGTGTAGGAAAGCTGCTTGGAACCGTACTCGGTTCTTCCATTATCGGATTCTCCAGCATTGGATTCGAAACTATGACATCTTCCTCTATTGCGAAAGCCATTGTACTACTGATCATTATTATCTTTTTGCAGAAAAAACCACAGGGACTGTTTACCGTACGAAGCAGAGCACTGGACGAATAGGAGGGGTGAAAGATGAAGCTGTTAAAAAAGAACGGATATAATCTGTGCTTTACTGTTATTGTGATCGCACTGGCTTTGATGCCCCTGCTGTTACTGAATGGATTTGTAAAAAGCACCACAGTGTTGTTTCTTGGAAAATGCATGGCATTTGCCATCGTGGCGATCGGACTGGATCTGATCTGGGGATATACCGGAATCTTAAGTCTGGGACACGGCTTATATTTCTGCCTCGGTGCTTATGGTATGGGAATGTATCTGAAAATGGTAGAAACCCATGGAAAAATCACTGATTTTATGCAGGTGGGAGGTCTGACAGAACTTCCATTGATCTGGAAACCGTTTCTGTCGCTTCCGGGAACCTTTCTGATGATCTTTCTGGTACCGCTGGCGGTCTCCGGACTGATCGGATATTTCATCTTTAAAAACAGAGTAAAAGGTGTTTATTTTTCCATTATTTCGCAGGCTCTTACCTGGGCGGCATATTCCATCTTTATTGCCCTGTCTCCGTATACCAACGGAAATGTGGGAATCAGCCAGATACAGTCAGTGCTTGGAAGCCTCCGTGGACCGAAAAATGAAGGAAACCTTGTGACACTGTTTTATGTGGCACTGGTGGTTTTGATCCTAATCTATGCACTGTCATATTTCCTGGTACATACAAAGTTTGGAAAGATTCTCGTCGCTATCCGGGACGGAGAAAACAGAACGTATTTTTCCGGTTACTGTGTCAGTAATTATAAAAATGTGATCTACATGCTGTCTGCGTTTTTTGCAGCTATTGCCGGAGCCTTATTTGTGAACTTTAACGGTTCTATCACACCCACACAGATGTCTATTACTTATTCCATCACCATGGTGATCTGGGTAGCTATCGGAGGAAGAGGAACACTGATCGGAGCGGTGATCGGTGCTTTCCTGATCAACTTGTGCGAGTATAATCTGAGTTCCGGAAGCATGGCGGAAAGCTGGCAATATATCATCGGACTTCTGTTTGTGATCACGATTCTGTTCTTTAAAGGCGGAATTGTTGGAATTGTAAAAGATCAGATTCCGGCATTGTTGCATAAAAGAAGATCAGGATCAGAAAAAGAAGTCAGAGATCATCAGCCGATACCGGTAAAAGCGGAGGAATAAGGATGGAAAAAGATACTTTATTGAAAATAAAGAATGTTTCTGTAGTCTTTGACGGATTTCAGGCACTGACCGATGTGAATGTAAAGGTAAAACGTAACAGTATCCACTTTTTCATCGGCCCGAACGGTGCAGGAAAAACCACATTGTTGGATATTATCTGTGCAAAGACAAAGCCGACCGGAGGAAATGTAAGTTTTTATCCGATGCATGGGGAAAAAGTTCGTCTGACGGGTATGAAAGAATATAAAATCGTAAAAGAAGGTGTGGTCCGAAAATTTCAGGTACCTTCGGTCTTTGTCAATCTGACGGTAGAAGAAAACATGGAGCTCTCGCTGAAAGGAAATAAAGGAGTCTGGCAGAGTATTTTCCACAGAACCAGTGAAGAAGAAAAAGCACTGATTGATGAAACACTGAAAAAAGTGGGACTGGAAAAAAGAAAAGACATCCTGGCGAGTTCTCTGGCGCACGGGGAAAAACAGTGGCTGGAGATCGCGATGCAGTTTGTCCAGAAACCGGAGATCATTCTTTTGGATGAACCGGCGGCAGGCATGGGAAAGCCGGAAACCTTTAAAACCGGAGAACTGTTGAAAGAAATCAAAAAAGAGTGTACGATTATCGTGGTAGAACACGATATGGATTTCGTGAAGCAGATTGCAGACTGTGTTACCGTTCTTCATGAGGGAAAAGTCCTGATGGAAGGTGACATTCATCAGGTACTTGCGGACGAGACGGTGCAGGCGGTATACCTTGGAAGGGGCGGTGAACGGAATGCTTAAGATAGAACAGATGGATGCATATTACGGAGAGAGCCGCGTGATCCCCGGCCTGAATCTCCAGGCAAAAAAAGGAGAGATTACCTGTCTGATAGGAAGAAATGGTGTAGGAAAAAGTACTACGTTAAAAAGCATTATGGGTCTGGTGAAAACACCCACAGGAAGGATTCTTCTGGCAGATCAGGACATCATTCATATGAGAACCTATGACAGGGTAAAAAAAGGAATTGGTTATGTACCGCAGGGAAGAGATATTTTTCCGCAGATGACGGTACAGGAAAATATAGAACTGGGTCTGCAGGCTCTTGGCGGAAAGGGAAAGGTACCGGAGTATATATATGATCTGTTTCCGATCCTTCCCCAATTTGCAAAAAGAAAGGGAGGAGACCTCTCCGGTGGTCAGCAGCAGCAGCTTGCGATCGCAAGAGCACTGGTGACCGACCCAAAGATCCTGATCCTGGATGAGCCGACCGAGGGTATTCAGCCATCGATCATTCAGGATATCGGGGAAGCAATCCGAAGAGTGAACAAAGAACTGGATATCACGGTGCTGATCGTGGAACAGTATCTGGAATTTGTACTTGGTATTTCCGATGCACTGTATGTGATGGAGAAAGGTTCCATCGTGCTGCAGGGAAGAACCAAAGAGATGGATCCCCGAAAAGTACAGAAAATGATGACAGACTGACAGGAGGAATGAAAATGATATGTGAAACAGTGGTCGGACGACTGGAAGATCTGGACACAGAAGGAAAAACGGTGGAGTATGTGCCTGTCGAATGGCATGAGGCTTTTAAAAAAATTCACAGAAAAGAGACAGAAAGCGGAAGAGAAGTGGGGATCCGTATGGATGATTCCATTCTTTCCCGGGGACTGTATGAAGGGGATGTGATTTATCTGGATGAAAAGCTGGTGATCGCTGTGCATACACCGCCCTGTGAAGTTTTGGTGATTCAGGTCGCAAAAGATCATCCGGAGATGGTTCCAAAAATCTGTTACGAGATCGGGAACCGTCACGCTCCACTGTTTTACGGTGAGGATGCGTGGTCTTTTCTCACGCCGTACAATGAACCGATGCTTCAGATGGTGAACCGGTTTCACGGCGTGGAGGCAAAAAAAGTCACACAGAGACTTTACTTTGAAAAACGGATCTCATCATCGATCCACAATCATCATCATTAGGAGCGAATATGGAGAAAAGAAATCATCATTTTCTTCTTCTGCAGATCAATGATGCACTGTTTCCCATCGGTGGATATTCTCATTCCTACGGGCTGGAAACCTATATTCAATATGGTCTGGTAAAGGACGCAGCGACGGCGGACAGGTTTATCCGCAATCGTCTGCGTTACAGCATTTTCTACACGGATCTGCTGGCGGTACGACTGGCTTATGAGGCAGCGGTCAGCGGGCAGACGGGAAAACTGGATCGTCTGGAAGAGGAGATGGAAGCATCTCGCATACCGGAGGAAGTGCGGGAAGCATCAAAAAAATTGGGAAGAAGATTTGTAAAAACCATCAACGGGATGGAGACACTTTCACAACTTCCGCGCTGGAAGGACTATCTGGAAAAAAGAGCGGGGAAGACAACGTGTCATCCCTGTGCGTATGGAACGTTATGTGCGGCTGCGGGTATGGAGAAGCAGGAAGTTCTGGCAGGATTTTTATATGCCCAGACTTCAGCGATGGTGACAAACTGTGTAAAGACCATTCCACTGAGTCAGTCTGAAGGACAGAAATTGTTGTTTCGTCTGCATCCACTGCTGGAAGAGATGACAGAAAAGGTAAATAATGTGCCTGAAGAAATGCTCTGTGCATCCACGCCGGGGTTTGATCTTCGGTGTATACAGCATGAAACGTTGTATTCCAGGTTATATATGTCCTGAGATTCCGAGAGTAGATTAGAGAAAAAAGGGTTACTGGGAACGGAGTGAACAGTAACAAAAAAGGAGGAGACAGTCATGTCATATGTCAAAATAGGAGTTGCCGGACCGGTAGGTTCGGGAAAAACAGCACTGATCGAGGCGCTGACAAGGAGAATGGCGGAGGAATACAGTATCGGTGTCATCACCAACGATATTTATACAAAAGAAGATGCGGAATTTCTGGCGAAAAACAGTGTCATGCCGAGAGAACGGATCATCGGTGTGGAGACCGGTGGCTGTCCCCACACGGCGATCCGGGAAGATGCGTCCATGAACCTGGAAGCGGTGGATGAGATGATGGAACGATTTCAGGATATTCAGCTGCTTTTCATTGAGAGCGGAGGAGACAATCTGTCGGCCACGTTTTCACCGGAACTGGTGGATGCAACAATCTTTGTCATTGATGTGGCAGAGGGTGATAAGATTCCGAGAAAAGGAGGTCCCGGTATCACCCGTTCGGATCTTCTGGTGATCAATAAGATCGATCTGGCACCGTATGTGGGCGCAGATCTTGGTGTGATGGAACGGGATTCGAAAAAAATGAGGGGAGACCGCCCGTTTATTTTTACCAATATCCGCGGGGAAGAACATGTGGATGATGTGATCGCATGGATCAAAAGCAATGTCCTGCTGGAAGGAATGTAAAGGCGAAGCAGCGGATGACAAAAGGCAGAAAGATACAGGAAAACGAAAGGATACCGATATGAAAGAAAATCAGTTTGGGAAAGTATCCACCCTTTCCCTGGAGGCAGGAAAGCGGGAGGGAAAGACCGTTTTATCTGATGTGAGATTTACGGCACCTTATAAAATTATGCAGCCTTTTTTACTGCCGGACGGGGGGATTCAGGTGATGCTTCTTGCTGCATCGGCGGGAATTATGGAAGGAGACCGACAGGCATTTTCTTTTCATATTTTACCCGGGGCAAAGGTCGAGTTCCTGTCACAGTCCTATGATAAGATTCATCCGATGGACAGTGGCGATGCAAAACGTGAGACGAAAATATCGGTTGCATCCGGGGGCAGTTTCTGTTTTCATCCGCAGCCGACGATTCCGTTTGCAGGATCCGCTTTTGAAAACCGGATGGAGATCGAGCTGGAAGATGAAACAGCAGTTTTTCAGATGTGTGAGATCCTTACCTGTGGACGATACGCAAGAGGAGAACGATTTGCATACCGGAGTTTTCGTAATTATGTGGAGATCCGCAGAGGCGGGCGGCTGATCTACCGGGATAATACCTGGTATGAGTCGGAACTGTTTTCTATGGAAGAGACAGGTATGATGGAAGGATTTACCCATCAGGCAAATCTGTTTGTGACAAAACCGGAGGATGGGGAAGCTTTTTGCGAAGAGGTGCGGAATCTCCTGGAAGATGAGCGGAAAAACTGCCAGGGTGGAATCACACGGCTTGCAGAGGGCGATTATGCTGTCAGACTGTTCGGCTGGCGTGGTCAGGTGCTGGAAGAATTGAGTGACAAAATCTTACGGTTACTGAGAAAAAATCCCGTTTAAACCTATTGAAAATCCTATAAAGTTGCGATACACTTATTGCAGTTAGTAAAAGCTAACCATCATGTGAATAAGTCGTGGGAAGATCCTTTCTGCTTCTGCGGAATGGGAGCAGAGGATCATCCATGGGAAAGGGTCAGGGATAGTATGAAACATTTGACAATTGAAAAAGTAATCGGACGTGAAATTATTGACTCCAGAGGCAATCCTACCGTAGAAGCAGAGGTTTATCTGTCAGACGGAACCATGGGAAGAGGAACCGCACCCAGCGGTGCATCTACCGGAGAATTCGAAGCACTGGAGCTGAGAGACGGAGATAAAGAAAAATTCGGAGGCAAAGGCGTATCCAAAGCGGTTGCCAATGTAAACACAGTAATCAATGAAACATTAAAAGGCGTCAATGCGCTGGATATCTATGCGATAGATGCAGCTATGATCAAAGCAGACGGAACCAAAGACAAATCCAATCTGGGCGCAAACGCTATTCTGGCAGTATCGATTGCAGGTGCCAGAGCGGCAGCAAACGCACTGGATCTGCCACTGTATCGTTTCCCGGGCGGTGTAAACGGCAATCGCCTGCCACTGCCGATGATGAACATCTTGAATGGTGGTGCACATGCAGCCAACACGGTAGATGTACAGGAATTCATGATCATGCCTGCAGGCGCAGCAAGCTTCAAAGAAGGTCTGCGCTGGTGTACGGAAGTCTTCCACGCACTGGCAGCTCTGTTAAAAGAGAAAGGTCTGGCTACTTCCGTAGGTGACGAAGGAGGATTCGCACCGGATCTTGGCAGCGATGAAGAAGCCATCGAGTGCATTCTGGAGGCGATTAAAAGAGCAGGCTATGAACCGGGCAAAGATTTCGTACTGGCTATGGATGCAGCATCCAGTGAGTGGAAAGGAAGCAAGAAGGGCGAATACGTTCTGCCAAAATGCGGAAAGAAATTTACATCGGAAGAACTGGTAGCACACTGGAAAGAACTGTGCAGCAAATATCCGATCTACTCCATTGAAGACGGTCTGGATGAGGAAGACTGGGAAGGATGGCAGATGATGACCAAAGAGCTGGGAGATACGGTACAGCTGGTTGGCGATGATCTGTTCGTAACCAACACCGAACGCCTGGCAAAAGGAATCGGCCTTGGCTGAGCAAACTCCATCCTGATCAAACTGAACCAGATCGGTTCTGTATCCGAGACACTGGAAGCTATCAAGATGGCACACAAAGCAGGATATACCGCCATTTCCTCTCACCGTTCCGGTGAAACAGAAGACACCACGATCGCAGATCTTGCAGTAACACTGAACACCTGTCAGATCAAGACCGGTGCACCAAGCCGAAGCGAACGTGTGGCAAAATACAACCAGCTGTTAAGAATCGAGGAAGAACTCGGTGAAGCAGCAGTATTTCCGGGAAAAGAAGCATTTGGCATCAAAAAATAAAGACAGAAAAATGCTGTCGGATCATTAGAGGTGGGTGCATCGATTTTTGTAAAAATCGATGCACCCTTTTCTACGTCAAAAAAGGCTTTTCTGTAAATGAAAAATGTTTCATGCGGATGTGTCAGAACACGTTCTTTGTTCTGTTGAACTACGGAAGTGATTGTAAAGAAAAAAAGAAACTGATACAATAAGAGCGTATGTTGCTGAAAAGATAAAACAGATGAAAATCAGGAGGAAGAATGTGAGGAAAAAACAAAAGGTGCTTTGGAAATTGTTTTTGTCCACGTTATATCTGAGTGCCTTTACTTTTGGTGGCGGGTATGTGATCGTTACGCTGATGAAGGATAAGTTCGTGGATAAGTACCATTGGATCGAAGAAAATGAGATGTTGGATCTGATTGCTATTGCACAGTCGGCACCTGGGGCGATCGCGGTAAATGGAGCAATTGTGGTTGGCTATAAACTGGCCGGTCTTGCAGGGGTACTGACAGCAATTTTCGGAACAGTTCTGCCACCTTTTCTTATCATCTCTGCGATCTCTGTTTTTTATCAGATGTTTCGGGATAATTTCATCATCAGTGAGCTTCTGGACGGGATGCAGGCTGGCGTGGGAGCAGTGATCGCTTCCGTGGTATGGGATATGGCAGCGGGGATCACGAAGAAAAAAGAGTGGCCATCGATTGTGATCATGGCAGCCGCTTTTATCGCTTCTTATGTGATGGAAGTTCCGGTGGTGTATATCGTGCTGATCTGTATTGCGATGGGAGTGATCCGCACGGTACTGGCAGGAAGGGGGAAACGGAAGAAATGATTTATCTTCAGTTATTTTTCAGTTTTCTTCAGATCGGCATGTTCAGCTTCGGAGGCGGTTATGCCGCGATGCCGTTAATTCAGGAACAGGTGGTGAGCCGTCACGGATGGCTGGACATGGGAGAATTCACCAATCTGATCACCATTTCCCAGATGACACCGGGTCCCATCGCGATCAATTCCGCAACCTTTGTCGGAACCAAGATTGCCGGGATTTCGGGAGCAGTGGTTTCCACAGTGGGATGTATTCTGCCTTCATGCATTTTGGTAACGTTACTTGCCTGGATGTATCTGAAATATCAGAAAATGGATCTGTTGCAGAGTGTCTTACAGTCTCTGCGACCGGCGGTTGTGGCGATGATCGCGTCTGCGGGCGTATCGATTCTGGTATCTGCCTTCTGGAACGGGGCGGATGTCATCGCACTGGCGGACACCCGCTGGGTGATGGTGGGAATCTTTGTGATCTGCCTGATCCTTCTTCGGAAAACAAAATGGAACCCGGTACTTGTGATGGCACTGGCAGGAGTGCTGAAGCTGCTGACGGCGATTGCGGGGATCGGATAAAAGGATTTTCTTTTCCTGAAAATTACGGTATACTGAAACACAGAAAACATAAAGGAGAACATCTATGGAATTTTGGATAGGTATTATTCTGGATACGATCTGCCTTGCCATTGCCCTTTTCATGGCGATCAACCCAAAAGGATTTGCAAGAGGCATGAAGTATCAGTCGGTACGACAGACAAAAATCTTCCGGATCGTGGGAATCATCGCGGTGATCATTCTGGTCATATCCCTGACGAGCCGGGTTCTGACACTGGTATAAGAAGATGAAGAGAGTAATTGTATATTTAAAAAGAGAAACCGTGCTTTGTATCGCGGTTTTTCTTGCTGTTATTTCCATGTTTTTTGTCAGACCGGGCCGAGCTTATGCAGGATATATTGACACCAGAGTACTGGCTTTATTGTTTTGTCTGATGACGATCATGGAGGGATTTAAGAAGACTGGGTTATTTGAACAGATGGCGAATACACTGCTGAAAAAGGTACACACTTTCCGGCAGTTGATGCTGGTTCTGGTGGGACTTTGTTTTTTCTGCTCTATGTGGATTACCAATGATGTGGCACTTCTGACTTTTGTGCCGTTTACGATTCTGGTGCTGCGTATGGCAAAACTGGATCAGCGGATGATTCCGGTGATTACCATGGAGACGATAGCTGCCAATCTTGGAAGTATGGCAACTCCGGTGGGTAATCCGCAGAATCTGTATTTGTATTCCGTCTCCGGAATGTCTGCGCTGTCTTTTGTAAAGGTCATGGGACCTTTGTCGCTGGTATCTTTGCTTCTTCTGATCGGGGGCTGTCTGTTACAGAAGAATGAAAGTATGCAGATAGAACAGATCAGGAGAAAAACCAAAAAGAACAAAACAGCTGAAAATCTGATTTTGCTCTTCCTTTTTTGCGTAAGTCTGGCAACGGTTTTACGTGTGCTGTCCTGGCCAGTGCTTCTGGGAATTACACTTCTGATTTGTCTGTTCCTTTTCGGAAGTGGAAAAGAAGAATTTTTACCGCTGAGAGTAGATTATAGTCTGCTTCTTACTTTTGTTGCATTTTTTGTATTTATCGGAAATATGGGGCGGATTTCAATCGTAAAAGAACTGCTGATAAAAGTACTGGAAGGACATGAACTTATTCTTGGTTTTGCTGCCAGCCAGGTCATCAGCAATGTTCCGGCGGCTATTTTACTTTCCGGTTTTACTACAGACTATCCTATGCTTCTCCGGGGAGTGAATATTGGAGGTCTGGGAACCCTGATCGCTTCCCTGGCAAGTCTGATCTCTTATAAATTTTATGTACAGGAAAGTGAAAAGAATGAAACAGCTGGTACAAAAGGGCAATATTTTCGGTATTTTACGGTATGGAATATAGTCTTTGCAATTGTGCTGTTGGCAGTGACTGTTGTAGTATAACGTATAAGGAAAGTATGATTGAAGAATATAGAAAATAGGAAACAAAATAAAAGGCGCAGAATCGCATTTTCCACCCTTATTTGTGAAAAGAAGAAATACAAAGGAGAACCGTAATCGAAACATATTATTATAACCACATGAACAAAACGCAGCAGTCTGCCTACCATAATATCCTTCAGGGAGTTCAGAACATGGCAGATGAAATCTTGCTTCCACGTCTGGAGCCGGAAGAACTCTACAATGTGTTTTTCCAGCTCCGTCTGGATCACCCAGAGATCTTCTGGGCGACGGGATTTCGCTACAAATATTATCAGGATTCCCCGAATCTGATCTTTGTGCCGGAATATCTGTTTGAGAAAAATAAAGTAAAAGAACACCAGCGCGCCATGCAGGCGAGAGTAGAAAAGCTGGTGCGCCCGGTAAAGGATAAGTCCGAGTGGGAAAAAGAAAAATTTGTCCACGACTTTATATGCGAGAATGTCCGGTATGATAAATTAAAGAAAGCCTATTCCCATGAGATCATCGGACCGCTGGGACAGGGTGTGGGTGTCTGCGAGGGGATTGCCAAGGCAGTAAAAGTTTTATGCGATGCACTGGGGCTCTGGTGTATGATCGTTATCTGCGGCAACAACCCGGAAAAAGGGATCAAATACCGCCACACCTGGAATATCGTAAAACTGGGTGGCAAATATTATCACATGGATGTCACCTTTGACAATTCCCTGAGTCACAATGGCATCCGTTACGACTACTTCAATCTGGATGACAAAAATATCTTCCGGGATCACGAACCGCTGATCGCACCGGCTCCACACTGTACGGATGGGGATCACTTCTATTATAGGGAAAAGAAACTGTCCTTCACGAAGCAGGAGGATGTGTATAAGCGAGCATTACAGACTGCAAAAAAAGGTCGAGTGTTTACTTTTCACTGGCGTGGAGGATATCTCACCCGGGAGATCCTCGGAGAACTTCTGGAACTGATCCGGAAAGCCGGAAAAGAAAAACAGAAAAGTGCCCGTATCAGCCTGAACTGGCCACAGGCGGTCCTGTGCTTCGATTATGTGGAAGATCAGGGACAACCGGAAACGGAAGTGACACTGGAAGAGGCGAATGAAGGGGAAATGGAATAAAAGACATGAAAAATCTGATATTTTGGTTATTCGCAAAAAAATAAAAAAATGTGAAAATAACTGTTGACAAACCATGTATACAATGGTATCCTATCGGAGTTGCGTCTGAGAGATCTCGCAGAGATCACAAAGCTGTCAAAAAGAAATAAAAAAATTCTTGACAACAGCCGGTTGGATGTGATAAAATATCAAAGTTGTTGCAAGAGAGAAACAAAAACAACTTCAAAAAAGTTGAAAAAAGTTCTTGACAGGCAGGAAACAACATGA
>OLNH01000550.1_pt1 | contig 30667 bp, 29 predicted proteins | sample 1643101 | NCBI WGS metagenome assembly OLNH01 (sample SAMEA3136758, study PRJEB25190) | human gut metagenome | biome: human gut; feature: human-associated habitat; material: faeces | place: Austria | collected 2013
GAGTGTTTGAACATGAAATCATTTTTAAAATCATAGATTTTATCTATTCGTTTAATCAATTTGATCACCTCATTATCATATACTTTTTTAGTGATCATTTTTCTTCATATTTTTTAATTATTTTAGTTTTAAAATATAAAAACAGCACAATTACTTGTGCTGATAAATAAATTCATTTATTATCAAATAAAAACCATATATCTAAATATTCATGATCTTAGACTTGATCTTTTTTATTTTTAGGCAAAAATAAGCTTAAAAATAACGATACAACAAATACTCCAGCAACTGCATTTCCATTAAAGATATCGCCAATAATTGGAGGGAAAGCTGCAAAGAAATTTCCAGATGTTTGAGTTAAACCAACACCAATACAAAATGAAAGAGAAACAATGATCATAGTACGATCATCAAATTTGCAATTTTTAAGCATTTTTATTCCTTCATACATAATTGATCCAAACATCATAACTGTACAACCACCTAAAACTGCTTGTGGTAAAGAATTAAAGAAGGCACCTAGTGGAGGAAATAAAGATGCTAAAATCAAAATCAATGCTCCCATTAAAATCGTAAAACGATTAATTACTTGTGTCATTGTAACTAATCCTACATTTTGACTAAATGATGTTAATGGAAGACATCCAAAACACCCTGAAATCGCACTAGAAAAACCATCAACTGCAAGTGATCCTTGTAATTCTTCAATTTTAATATCACGATCTAAAGCACCAGTACATACTGCTGTTGTTGCCCCAGTTGTTTCGGCTGCTGAAACTAAAAAGACAATTGCTATCGTTAAAAATGCTCCTAAATCAAATATTGGCTGATGACTTGAAAAGAATACTAATTGAGGAATACTAAAAATCCCTACTTCTTCAATCGTTTTAGTGATTCCAGAAAAATCAACCATTGGTGCAATATTTAATACTGTAAAAACAATTGATAAAAGATATCCGCAAATCAAACCAACTAAAATATTTAAATTCTTATAAACACCCTTTAACCAATAACGTGAAACAAGACATACAATTAAAGTAAATGTTCCTACTAAAATATGATACCAGGCACCAAAATCTTCTACACCTGTTCCACCACCCCAAGAATCCATTCCAACGGATAAAAGTGATAATCCAATTGCAATTACAACACATGCTGAAACAACTGGAGTTAAAAAACGTTTCCAATATTTAGCACTTAACCCAACTAGTCCTTCAAAAATACCACCTAGAATAACAGCTCCAACCATTCCTTCATAACCTAATTTTGGATTTGTACAAATAACTAACAAACTTCCTAAAAAAGTAAAACTTACTCCCATAACAATCGGTAACTTAGAACCAATTTTCCAAACTGGATAAAGCTGCATACATGTTCCTATTCCAGCTACAAACATTGCACATTGAAGTAACTGTGTAATTTCAGCTGAACTTAAATGCTCACCACTCCCTTTTACAACTGCTGCTCCACATACTATTAATACTGGAGCTAAGTTAGATACAAACATTGCAAGTACATGTTGCAAACCAAATGGAATAGCTTTTTTTAACGGAACTCTTCCATTTAATTTATATATATTTTCTGTACTTATCGATGTAACTTTTTCTTCTTTATTATTTTTCATCTCACTACTCCTTCTATTTATTAAAAATATCTAAAAAACATTCTAATTCTACCATGATTAACATCAAATATCTATACTTTACACATATTTGCTATTTAATTACTTTTGTTTTTATAAATAAAATTGATATGTTATAATAATTTTGAGGTGAGTTCATGAAAAGAAATGAGACAAGAGCTATTAAAGTTGGTAACTTAGTAATTGGGGGTAATGATCATGTCATTATCCAATCAATGACTAATACTAAAACTAAAGACATTGAAGCAACAGTTAAACAAATCAATGATTTAGCTAATTCTGGATGCCAATTAGTACGTTTGGCTGTATTAAATATGGATGATGCTCTAGCAATCAAAGAAATTAAATCTAGAGTAAATATTCCTTTAGTTGCAGATATTCATTTTGATTATCGTTTAGCATTGCAAGCAATTGAATCAGGAATTGATAAGATCAGAATTAATCCGGGTAATATTGGTTCAATTGATAAAGTTAAATTAGTTGTTGAAGCTTGTAAGAAAAAACATATTCCAATTAGAATCGGAGTTAATGGTGGATCACTTGAAAAAGATATCTTAGAAAAATATGGTAAACCAACAGCTAAAGCAATGATTGAAAGTGCTAAAAAACATGTTGAGATATTAGAAAGTTTAGACTTTTATGATATTTGTATATCATTGAAATCTTCAAATACATTACTTACAATTGAAGCATATCAATTAGCTAGTGAAACTTTCCCTTATCCTTTACATATCGGTGTTACTGAAGCTGGTACTAAATTAGGGGGAACGATTAAATCAAGTTTCGGAATCGGAACTATTTTATATCAAGGAATTGGTAATACAATTAGAGTCTCTTTAAGTGATAGTCCTTTAGAAGAAATAAAAGTAGCTAAAACTTTGTTAAAAGAATTAGAATTGATTGATAATGTTCCTACGTTAATTTCATGTCCAACATGTGGCAGAATTCAATATGACTTAATTCCTATTGCTAAAGAAATTGAAGATTTTTTAAATACGATCAACAGTAATATTACAGTTGCTATTATGGGCTGTGCGGTTAATGGTCCTGGTGAAGCTAAACATGCAGATATTGGTATCGCTGGAGGCGTTAATGAAGGACTATTAATTAAAAAAGGAGAAATTATTCGTAAAGTTAAACAAGATGATATTGTTGATGAACTTAAAAAAGAAATTATCAAAATGACAAAGTAGCCTTGTGCTACTTTTTTTAGTTATACATATTATATAAAGAAGGGAGATTGAAAGATGGAAAATACTTATCGTAAATTATTTAATTTAGATTTTGAAAATTTTTATAAACTAGTTAATAAATATGGACTCGATATTGATCAAGAGCATCTATTTATCATTTATAACTTGATTCAAAATAATCGTTATGCTTTAGATGATAGTCATTACATTGATGTCTTATATAACTATATAAGCGAAAAGACAAGTATTGCTACTTGTCTTAAAATTAAATCTTTTTTTACAGATTATTTTAAATTAGGATTAAATGTTTGAGTTTTAAACATTTCAATTTCTTGTTTATATGGTGCTACTTTTTCAATATATGGTGTTTCTAGTATTTTAGGAACATCTTTTAATTTTTCATGATGAACAATTTTATTTAAAACTTCAAATCCAATATGTCCATAACCAATATTTTCATGACGATCCTTACTTGCTCCACGAACATTTTTAGAATCATTAATATGTACAACTAATAAACGATCTAATCCAATTTTTTGATCAAATTCATCTAAAATACTATCAAAATCATTTAAATCATATCCCGCATCATGTAAATGACAAGTATCCAAACAAACACCTAAACATTCATTATTATCAACATTATCAATAATATATTTAATTTCATCAAAAGAGCGACCACATTCACTACCTTTACCTGCCATTGTTTCTAATGCAATTTTAACATTTCCACAATCTTTAGTCGCCTCATTTAATCCCTCGATAATTCTATTCAATCCTACTTGACTACCTGCTTTTACATGAGAACCAGGATGTAAAACTAATCTAGTTATCCCTATCGCTTTACAACGCTCAATTTCTTGCTTTAAAAATCTTACCGCAATTTCATATGTTTCTTCTTTGATTGTATTAGCTAAATTAATAATATAAGGAGCATGAACAACTACATTATTAATATCAATTCCATTTTCTTCCATTAGTTGCTTAGCTTCTTCTACTCTTAATTGATCAATTGGTTTACGAGCTGTATTTTGAGGAGCACCAGTATAAAACATAAATGTAGTAGCATTATAACTAAGGGCTTCTTTAACTGAACCTAAAAGCATCTCTTTTCCTGACATTGAAACATGACTACCTATTAACATTAATTATCCTCCATATTTCTTTTTGCAATTTGCGCTGCTCTAGCACGTTCTTTTTTCTGACGTCTTATATCATTTTGAATCATTTGACGTTTTTGTTTACGAACAACTGTTTCAATTTCTCTTTTACGTTTTTTCTTATATCCAGGTTTTACTTTTCTTGGCTTACGGATAATACTTTGAACCTTTTTTTCTAATTCAGTTTGTTGTTTAACACGTTTAGTTCTTTTTAGACGTTCACCTAAATCAACAAATTGATTATTTTTAATCGCCATATTTTTAAAGATAATTCCTTTTTTTTCTAATACCCTTAAATTTGCCTCATCACTAGTATCATACATACTATAACAAACACCAGTATATTTACCACGACCACTTCGTCCACTACGGTGAATATAAAAATCCGGTTCTTTTGGAAATTCAAGATTGATAACATGAGAAACTCCATCAATATCAATTCCCCTAGCAGCAATATCTGTAGCTACTATATATTGATATTCATTATTATGAATTCTTCGCATCATTTGTTTACGTTCACGTGGTTCTAAATCCCCATGAACTTCACCAACCTTAAATCCATCTTCACGTAATTGTTTAGTGATTTTTGCAACTTCATCACGTTTATTTGCAAAAATAATACAAATATAAGGATCAATTATATTCATTATCTTTTTCAATACATCATAACGATCTTGATGTTTTGTGGCAATTAAAACATGTTCTACATTATCAGTCGTTACTTTATCATCATCAATTTCTACAATTACAGGTGTTTGCATATATTTTTTTAAAAACGGTCTTAACATTTGAGGAATTGTTGCTGAAAAAACCATCATCTTTAAATCCTCTTTCATCTTACCGGCAACTGCATCAATATCTTCTAAATAACCAAACTCCAATGTCATATCAGCTTCATCAATAATAAATGTCGAAGCAGTAGTTATTTTTAATGCTTGTTCGTCTAATGATAAATCTTTTATTCTTCCTGGTGTTCCAATAACAATATGTGGTTGAACTGTTAATTTATTTACTGATTTTTGACGATCACTTCCACCAATTAATAAAGATACTCTAATTTCTTCATTATATTTTACAAATAATTTTGCATTATTATATATTTGTGTTGCTAATTCTCTTGTAGGAGCAGTGATTACAGCTTGAACACAATCTTGGTTAGTATCTATTTGATCCATTACTGGTAATAAAAATGCATGGGTTTTACCTGTTCCAGTTTGTGAAATACCAATTATATCATTGTTTTTATATACTAAGGGAATGACTTTTTCTTGAATAGATGTAGGTTTACTAAAACCTAATTCATTGATTGTTTGATAACAAAACTCTTGAAAGTTATATTTTTCAAATCCGTTCATTTTATGTCTCCTTTTCTTAGATAAATTCAATTAATTTTATCATACCCCAAATAAAAAGCAAGTAAATTTATCTATTTGTAACAAATAGTAAAAAGATACATAAATTATTATAAAAGGAGGTATACTATGGATCCATTTTATGATGAAAATTTCTACTATGATAACTATAATCCCCAAACATATCCACCATTTCCAATCAATAATAAAATGAAAGCTAGAATTACTTTACAACGATCTTTACACTATGCAACAAAAACAATTTATACAATAAATCAAATTATTCCCCTAATATATCAAATTCGACCTATTATTAACAATACCAAAAATGCATTTAAGATCATTCAGGCAGTAAATCATATTAATGATATTGATTTAAATGAAGTAGAAAGAAATATCACTCCTATCGATAAAGAAAAAAACAATTCTGATAATGACGTACACTTTGAAAATATGCTACAATAACTTCGAGGTGATGTTATGAAAGTATATCAAATTGTTCCTCGAGGATATTGTAAAGGCGTTGTAAGAGCAATTGAGATTGCAAAAAAATATGCTCATCAAGATGATGTTTATATTCTTGGAATGATTGTTCATAATCAATATATTGTTGATGCTCTTGAAAATTTAGGCATTAAAACAATTGATAAAAAAGGTGCTTCAAGAGAAGAACTATTGGATTTTATTGATAAAGGAACTGTAATCATTACTGCTCATGGAGCTGGTAATAATGTTTTTAAAAAAGCTAAAGCTAAAAATTTAAACGTGGTTGATGCTACTTGTCTTGATGTAATCAAAACACATGATTTAATTAAGGATTATTTAAACAAAGGTTTTGAAATCCTTTATATTGGTAAACACGGTCATCCTGAATCTGAAGGTGCCCTATCAATAGATAAAGACCATATTCATTTAATTGAAACAAATAAAGATATTGATAAATTAGATAAAAGTTTAAATTATGTAATTACTAATCAAACAACTATGTCTTTATATGATGTTTATAATTTATGTAATTATGCTAAAAATGTAATCCCTAATTTAACTATTGCTAAAGAAACATGTCAAGCAACAACGGTAAGACAAGAAGCAATTGCAAAAATAAGCGATGATGTTGATGTTGTGTTTATTGTTGGTGATCCTCATTCCAACAATACAAAAAAACTAGCAAGTATTGCTAGTGAAAAAGCTAATAAAACTACTTATATGATTGAAAGTGTAAATGATATAACTTTAAAGATGTTAAAAGACAAACATATAGCTGCTGTTAGTTCTGGTGCTTCTACGCCCACTTATCTTACAACTCAAGTAATCAATTATCTAAAACAATTTGATTATAATAATTGTAATACCCATGCTAAACCAAAAATTGATTTGCATAAAATATTATAAAAAGATAATGAGTTAGTATTAAATGATACTAACTCATCGCATTTTTCAGTTATAAAAAGAAGTTGTAACAAATTAATGTTACAGCTTCTTTATTTTATATTATTTATCAATCAATCCAGAATCAGGAATTAATCTTAATCCTAAATATGCAGTAACTAATTTTACATATTGTTCATCAACTTCAGCTTGTGAATGAGGTACTTTCAACATTTCTACTGATGCTTCATAAACAGGATAGTATGCTGCCCATGATTCTTCACTATATTTTGATTGATCTAATTTACTACATCTTTCTACGAAAGCTTCTAAATTATTTTTATTTACAATATTTTCAATTTTTATATTTACAGTAGTAGTATTACCAGAAGCATCTGTTAATACAACATTTTCATCTACATTTGCAGTATATGTTTTTGTAAATACTGTTACAGTTTCATCACTTGTCCATCCTTCAAGTGTAACTGGTTCACTTGTTTTAATAGTTACTGTAACACTATCATATGTGTAATCAGTAGTTGAGTATTCAATTGTATAAGTTGGAGCTGTTGTATCTACTACATGTACAATTCTTGAAACTGTTGCACTGTTTCCTGATGAATCAGTTGCACTATATTCAATTTTGTACCATCCAAGTCTTGCTGGATCTACTGCTTCTACATATTCACTAGATGTTTCTAATCCTTCTTGGCTAGTAGCATAAGTAATTTTTGAAACTGTTGCACTAAGTGCTTCTCCTGAATTATCAGTTACAGTTGGAATAATATCAGTAAAAGGTGTTAAATATTCATGTTCAGTGATTGCTTCAACATCTCCTAAATCAATTACTGGAGCTGTTGTATCTACTACTTTAACAGATATTCTTGGATTAATTCTGTTTCCAGCTGCATCTGTAATGTAGAATGAAAATGCATTTGCATAAGATCCAATTTTTCTAATATCTAGATTTGATGAATTATGATTCCACCAAGTATCTTCTACAACTGTTACTTCACTATCATCACTAATAAATTCTTTTTGAGCTTCTAAAATAGCGCTTACTTGTTCGCTACTTAAATATGGGTTAGGTGCACTAGCATCTACTTCTACTGTAATAAACCATTGATCAGGTTTATATTCAGGTACTTTTTTATCAATATTTGTTATTTTAATTGCAACATCAGTTGGATTTCCAACTAAATCATAAATAGTTACAACTTCATCAACATTTTGAGTATATTCTTTAGTAAATGTTCTATTATCTACTTTTTGCCAACCTAATTCAATAAGTTTAGCTTCATCAATATCTTCACTAACAGTCATTGTTGCAATTACATTATTGCGAGTTGGTTCTACTGTTGAATAAGTTACTTGAGCGCTTGGAGCAGTCTTATCTACAGTAAATTGATATGTTCCTAAATTTCCGGCACGATCTTCAAAATTTAATGTAATATCTTTTGTTCTATAGAAGTATCCATAGTATTCACTTGCATAACCATTTTCATCTACGTCAACACTACGCCATAATGATGTTCCATTTAATTTAACTGGTTCGTCAAATACTACAGTTACTTTAATTCTTCCATCTTGTTTTGCTTCATATTTTTGTGTTAAATCAATAACATTTGGATTTGTTTTATCAATTGTAATAGTTACTGTTGTTGTATTTCCAGCTTTATCAACAGCACTAATTGTATATGTTCCTTCATTGCTTAAAGCAGTTGGAATATTTTCTGTATATTTTGTATCATTGATTAATACATAATCAAGATGATCATCTTCAATTGTATAAGATACATCAGTATTATAATATTTGTTATTTTCAATACCACTAATTACTGGTGCATCACGATCAATTTGATTAATTTCAACAGTAATTGTCTTTTTATTTCCTGCTAAATCATAAATATCAAATTGATAAACACCATTTTCACTAAATTCTTTACTATAGTTTACTTTACCATTACTATAAGTATGTTTAGTCCATCCATCAGGTGTAACAATTTCTTCTGTACATTTTAAAGTAACTGTTACATTACCATTTGTATATTCTCCATAATTTGGTGAATAAGTTAAAGTTGTTTTACCAAATGTTCTATCAATATTACTTACATCAATATCAACATATGAAACATTTCCAGCATAATCACTAACAGCTAAATCTTTAATGCTTGTATTTTCACTAAATGTTTTTTGATATGTTTGATTATCGATTTTTGTCCAACCATCTAATGGATTAATTCCACCATATCCATCATACAATTCATTTGCTGCACTAATTGTAACTACAACATCTTGATTAGTTGGAGCTGTAGTACTATATTGAACATCTACTACTGGTTTTTCAATATCATATATAAATGCATAAGTAGCAAAGTTTCCTGTAGTATCGAAAACTTCAACTGTATTCATTTTTTCATTTTCATAATATGGTTTTAAATTGATATAATTAGCATCATTCCATACATTACTTCTATTTAAACGATATTTATCATTTACAATAATATGACTTAATCCGCCAACATCATGTAATTTAAAATCAACATATGAATAATAATTAACTCCATCAACTGTACTACCTACTTGATTTTTAGCAGTAATAGTTGGAATAGTTGTATCTACAACATCAATTTCTCTAGTAGCTGCTTTTGTTACTACATTTCCAGCTTCATCAGTAATTTTATACCAAACAGTATAGTTACCTACTTTATCAAGAGAATCTACTTGTTGATAATTACCTGCATTATTATAACGATAAATAAGCTCTACCTTAACATCTTCAGAAGCGCTTACATTATCGCTAACAGTATATTCTTCAAAGTATTTATCCCCGACTTCAATTACTGCTTTATTTGGATTAGTATTAGTTAATTTTAATGTTGGTGCTGTAGTATCATAAATAAATTCATAAGTACCACCTACATACATTCCACCATTTCCATCATCAAATAATACTTCAATTACATTAGACTGACCTTCATTTAAATAAGCCTTTACATTTGATAAATTAATATCAGTCCATTTATTTGGTGATAAAGCAAGTTCTTGACCATTTAAAGTAATTTTTGTAAATGGTACAGAACAAGCTACTTTAAAATGTGCATTTGAAAAAATATTTTTTTCCGCGTTTCCAACAAACTCATCTTCAACTGGCGTAATCGTTGCTGTTTCGTTTTCAACTACGTTTTCTAAAGAATAAGCATCAGCTGGAATAACTGTAAATGAAAAAGTCATTGCCATAGTCATTGCTATGACTAAAAAAGTTTTACTTATTTTCTTCATTAATTTTTTCATAGTTTTATACTTGGATATTATAAATATATCCATTCCCCTTTCTTTTAATTTTTAACATTTGATCAATAAATTGCTAGAAAATTTTATAACAATTATCTTCCCCTATTACACCTCCCTTTATATGAAATATCCAGCAAATTTATAATCACAATACCATATAGTAATATTATATAACTTTTAATTCTAAGATTCAATTTTACAAAAAAAAAGACGATTATAAAATCGCCTAATAACAATAATAATCATCAGATTTTGCTGTTAATGTCTCAAGACCCTTAGCATCCAATAATTCTTTTACTCTTTCTTCCATAATTACCTCAACATGATGAGGTACATCTATTAAAACAATATCATGATCAATTGCATATTTAGCATGTCGATGTTTTGTATCACCTGTAATAAAAGCATCAACTTTACCTGCTAAACATTCAATATCCTCGCTACCACTACCACCACAAATAGCAATACTACTAATTAATTTTTCTCTACCAGCATATTTAACCGGCAGATTAAATACTTTACGAACTTTTGCTACTAATTCACTAGTTAAACATGGTTGATTTAAAATTGCACATTTACCAACTTGAATATCATCATAACATCTAACATCATGAACATCTAACTCATTGATCAACCAATCATTCATAGATATTCCGTCTTTTCCACGATCTAAACAAGTATGTAAACTATAAACTATTATATTATTACTTATAGCTAATTGAACAAATTTTCCATGATGATTACTAAAACTCAAATTATCTATCTTTTCTAGAAAAAAGGGATGATGAGTAATTAACATTTGACAATTATTATCAATTGCTTTTTGAATGCTCTGTAAATCAGCATTTAAAGATACCATAGCTTTATTAATTTCTTGATCAACATCACCAATTTGAAGACCACATTTATCCCATGGTTGTTGTAAATCTATAGGAAAATAATCTTCTAAATAATTAATTATCTCATAAGCTTTCATGTAATACCTCTTCAATCATTTTTATTTTATCGTTTAATTCATGATAACGGGGATGATTATGATCTAACGTATTTTGAATCTTTTTATATACATTATATTGTTTTTTCCATTTTTCTTTAAATAAAGGAGTTTGATTATTAATTAAAACCGGTCCAAATTCAACATCTTTTTGACTATAAGTAACAGCTTTATTTTTTCTACTAGTTACTACCATAACTTCATAAATATGACCAGCATCTTTTACCATCTTTTCATCAATAATGATCCAATCATGAGAAAATAAATATTTTCGCAAATGATCATTATTAGCATTAGATTGTAAAAACAAAACTTGAACATTTTTTAAATACTCACGATGTTCATCTAAAATCTCACAAATCAAATAAGAACCCATTCCTGCAACACTAATCATATCGACCTTACGATTTAAAATTGGATTCAAACCATTACCCAATAATGGAAAAACACGATCTTGTAAATTATATTGTTTAATTGTTTCAACTGATGAATCATACGGACCTTTTGCAACATCACAAGCGTATGCTTTTGATATAATTTTATTTTCAACTAAATAACAAGGTAAATACCCGTGATCTGTTCCAATATCAGCAAGAACAGAGCCTTGCTTATATTTATCAATTACGTCTGCAATCAACTGTAATCTTTTAGATAATTTCATCTTAACGATCCAAAAAATCTTTTAATCTTTTTGAACGTGAAGGATGTTTTAACTTACGTAATGCTTTTGCTTCAATTTGACGAATTCTTTCTCTAGTTACACTAAACTCTTTTCCAACTTCTTCTAATGTTCTAGTACGTCCGTCATCTAAACCAAATCTCAAACGTAATACTTTTTCTTCACGATCAGTAAGTTCTAATAATACTTCGTTTAATTCATCTTTTAATAATTCATTTGCAGCGTAATCATCAGGAGACATTACACCTTCGTCTTCAATAAAATCTCCTAAATGAGAGTCATCTTCTTCTCCAATAGGTGTTTCTAATGAAACAGGTTCTAATGAGATTTTTTGAATTTCACGGACTTTTTCTGGTGTCATTCCATCCATTCTTTCAGCAATTTCTTCGGCAGTTGGCTCACGACCTAATTCTTGAATTAACAAACGTTGAATTCTTGTTAATTTATTGATAGTTTCTACCATGTGTACAGGAATTCTGATAGTTCTAGCTTGATCAGCAATTGCTCTAGTAATTGCTTGACGAATCCACCAAGTAGCATAAGTTGAAAACTTAAATCCTTTAGTATAATCAAATTTTTCAACTGCTTTAATTAATCCCATATTACCTTCTTGAATCAAGTCTAAAAATAACATTCCACGTCCAACATATCTTTTGGCAATAGAAACAACTAAACGTAAGTTAGCAGCAGCCAATTCTTTCTTAGCAGCTTCATCACCTTCTAAAATCTTTTTAGCTAATTTAATTTCATCATCATGTGATAATAACTCAACACGACCAATTTCCTTTAGATACATTTTTACTGGATCATTAATCTTAACATTACTTCCTAATTGATTTTGATCCATTTCTGCATCAGCATCGGCAACTTGATACATATGAAGTGTATCACTAGTCATCATATCGAAATCACCATCAAAATCTAAATCTGGAGTATCATCACCTAATAAATCATCTCCTAAATCAAGATCAATATCTAGATCATCTGCTGCTCCTGTAAGTAACATATCATCTTCAACATCGATATCATCTAAACCATCATCAGAAATAATAATATCATTATTTCCAATAAACTCTAATAAATCTTCTGCAAGATCATCACTTAAATCATAAGTAGATAAATAAGTATCAATTTGATCTTGAGTTAAAATTCCATCTCCATTTTTAGCATCATTTAAAACAATTTTCTTCAAATCATCAAATGATACAGCTGCAACATTTTTCTTCTTCATATACTACTCCTTACCTTTTAATGCTATGATTTCTTTTAATATCTGAGCTTTTTGCTTAGGATCAAAAGTATCTTTTAAAGCTTTTGTTAATTCATCAATTTTAATTTTCACAGTTTTTTCTTTAATAGTTTCAATATAATCATCAATTGCCTTAGTATCTTTTAATTTTGGTAAATTTAACTGCGATATTTCTACTATATTTTTTACAAGATTTTCATCTTCAATACTACTAATTAAATCAGCAATCTCTAAAACAACTTCATGACGATAATAATCAACTATATATGATGCAATAATTCGATAGTTATCATTAAACATAAAACCAGCCTTTGCTTCATACATCATTGCGACATTTTTATCGTTCATCATATAATATAATAAATCACGTTCCGCTTTAGAATATTTATCAATTAAACGAACACTTTGTTGATAAAAAACCTGATTACTTGGTTGATTAATTTTTGTAACACTTTGCTTACTAACAAGACTAGAAATTATTTCTTTAGAAAAACCGGATTTTTTTTCTAATTGTTGGATATAATAATCTTGATCAATCATATCATCAAGATTACTAATTTCACTAGTAATCATTTCCAAATACTTCTTTCGCTCTTCATAATTATCCATATTCGTTAATTCATAATAATAATTCATTTTAAAATCTAATGAAGATAACGGTCTTTTAATCAAAGCATTTAATTCATCAACACCTTTTTTCTCCAAAAATTCATCTGGATCCAAACCATCAGATAAATCAATAATCTTAACACTAAAACCTTCATTAATTAAAATATCACTAGCCTTGATCATAGCTTTTTTTCCAGCTTGATCACCATCTAAACAAAGATAAACAACTTTACTAAGACGCTTTAACAACCTTATATGTCCTTTAGTTAAAGCAGTTCCCATAATGGCTACAGCATTTTTAATTCCGGCTTTATATAATGCAATAACATCCATAAATCCTTCATTAACAATAACAAATCCCGCTTGTCTAACTTCTTCAATGGCACGATGATAATTGTACAACATTTCACCTTTAATAAAAATTTTTGATTCTGGTGAATTCATATACTTTGATTCATTTTGGCTTTGTTGATAAATCCGGCCACTAAAACCAACAACTCGACCACTTGCATCATGCAAAGGAAACATAATTCGATCACTAAAACGATCATATCCTTGATTATTTTCAATAATCAAGCCAGATTCATACATTGCAATTTTATCAAAGTTCATCTTTTCAAAAGCCTTTAATAAAATATTGTTGTTTGGAGCATATCCAATTTCAAAAGTTTCAATGATTTCATCATTCATGCTTCTTGCATTTAAATACTCTTTAGCTGGTAAAGCTAATTTTGTATTTAAATAATGATGATAGATTTTATTTGCTTCATCATGCATTTTATATAAAGGTTCTAATTTTTGATCAACTGGTTGAACTCGGCTTTCAAGATTATATTCACTAATATCAACATTTCCCATAGAAGCAACCATTTTAACAGCTTCGATATATGGGATTTTTAAATAATTTTTTAAAAAATTAAACACATTTCCACCATTTCCACAAACAAAACACATATAAATTTGTTTTTCTGGTGAAATGGTCAAAGAAGGATTACTATCATCATGAAATGGACAAAGTGCTACATAATTGCGCCCCTTTTTTTTCAGTGAAAGATAGTTACCAACTACATCAACAATATCTACACTTTGTCGTATTTCATCAACTTTTCTTTCTGATAATCTTGGCATATATTTTAACTAAAACATAACCTTTTTGCTAATATAATCAACTAATTCATCGATCGGTAAACGAATTTGTTCCATTGTATCACGATCACGTACTGTTACTGCATTATCTTCAAGCGTATCAAAATCAACAGTTACACAATATGGTGTACCAATTGCATCTTGACGGCGATAACGTTTACCAATTTGTCCAGCAACATCGAATTCACAGCTAAAATGTTTAGCTAACATACTATATACTTCACTTGCTTTATCACTTTGTTTCTTTGTAAGTGGTAAAACAGCTACTTTGTATGGTGCAAGAGCTGGTAATAATTTCATTACTACTCTAGTTTCCCCATCTTCTAACGTTTCTTCTTCATAACTATCGCAAAGTACTGATAAAAATAAACGATCAGCACCAACAGATGGTTCAATTACATAAGGAATATACTTTTCATTAGTTGTTGGATCAAGATATTCTAATGATTTTTTTGAATGATTTTGATGTTGAGTTAAATCATAATCAGTACGATCAGCAATTCCCCATAATTCTCCCCAACCAAATGGGAAATTATACTCTACATCGCAAGTTCCTTTAGAATAGAAAGACAATTCTTCTTTTTCATGATCTCTAAAACGTAAGTTTTCATCTTTGATTCCTAAATCTTTTAAGAATTTTTTACAATAATCTTTCCAATATTCAAACCATTCTAAATCAGTACCTGGTTTACAGAAAAATTCTAATTCCATTTGTTCAAATTCACGCATTCTAAATATAAAGTTACCTGGTGTAATTTCATTTCTAAATGCTTTACCAATTTGCCCAATTCCAAATGGTACTTTCTTTCTTGTTGTTCTTTGAATATTTTTAAAATTAACAAAAATTCCTTGAGCAGTTTCTGGACGTAAATATACTGTAGATTTAGCATCTTCAACAACACCCATTTTAGTTTCAAACATTAATTTAAACTGTCTTACATCAGTAAAATTACTTTTCCCACAATTAGGACAAACAATTTGATGTTCTTTAATATAATTAACTGTTTCTTCACTTGTCCATCCTTCACTATGTACACTTGGATCATAATTTTCAATTAATTTATCAGCACGATGTCTAGTTTTACATTCTTTACAATCGATCAACGGATCTGAAAAGCCACCAACATGTCCACTAGCTTCCCAAACTCTTGGATTCATAAAAATTGCTGAATCTAAACCAACATTATATGGTGATTCTTGAATAAAACGTTTCCACCATAATTGTTTAATGTTATTTTTCATTTCCACTCCTAGTGGGCCATAATCCCAAGTATTTGCAAGTCCATCATATATTTCTGAACCTTGATACACAAAACCTGATACTTTAGCATGATTTACTAATTTATCCATATCTTTAATTGCCATAATTTACTCCTTTATATGTAGATTTTTGATATATACAATGAAAGACTTGGAACATCGCCAAGTCAATATAAATATATCTATATCTATTTTTATGCAAATATAAAATACCCTTATAGTGGTTGATTGTCAACCAATTATAAGGGTACTAAATATATGTCCGTTCATTCAACCATGTTAAGATATCTAAATATACTTCACGTCTTTGATTATCATGGAGTATATCTTGATGACTGTTATCGTATAGTTTAAGTGTTAAATCTTTTACTCCTCTATCTAAAAGACGTTCATAAAACCATTTAGGTCCTTTACCTAACATGCCAAATGCATCTTTTAAGCCTGAAATAATCAAAATTGATAAGTAATCAGGAATCTTTTCAATTGTAGATATTGAAGTAACTTCTTTAATTAATTTTAAAATATCACTATATGCTTGATTAGTATATACAAATCCAGTAAATGGATCATCTCGATATTTTTCCAATTCTTCTAAATCATCAGTTACATATGGCTTAGTTTTTAATAACCGTTTTTTTAGAGTTTTTGAACGATGCATACTTCCACGTAATAACACTTCACCTTTTAAAAACACCTTGGCAATATTAGTTCTTTTCAATTTACCACAAGTTCCCATAAAAATACAACCTTGAATATAATCACCATATTTAGCAACATACTTTCTTAAAACAACTGAGCCCAATTCATTACCTAAGATAAAATAAGGCAAATCAGGAAATCTAGAAGCAATAATATTTCTAAGTCGCTGCATATCTTCAACTAAATTCACAGTTGCATCACCAACACCAAAATATCCTTGTTCATAATTATATAAAGACATTCCATGACCAGGAAAATCACTTACAACAACAACAAATCCATCACTTGCTAAATATTCAGCAAAACGACGATAACGTCCAACATATTCTCCCATAGCATGATGAATTTGTACAACACCTTTATATCTAATCATCACGGCTGGTAAATAAAGATCAAAATTTATTAATGTTCTAGTTGTAGATGAAAAAGTTTCGCTAAATTTCATAGTCATTACCTTCTTTTTTGTTTATTGTATTTTGGTGGATATCTATGCTGTTGATTATTCTTTCTAGGTCTAATTAAACATTTTTTTGAAAAACCAATTAAATCCTTGCGATTTGCCTTAATTAATGCTTCATATACTAAATCATAATTTTTAGGATTACGATATTGAATCAAGGCTCTTTGCATTGCTTTTTCTTTAGCCGTTTTTGGAACATATACTTTAGACATATCTCGAGGATCTAATTCAGTATAATACATTGCAGTTGAAAGAGTTCCAGGAGTCGGATAAAAATCTTGTACTTGCTCTGGTTGATGATGAATATCTCGTAAATATTCAGCTAATTCAATAGCATCTTCTAGGGTACAACCTGGATGTGATGACATTAAATATGGAACTAAAAATTGCTTTTTATTATATTCTTCATTTAAACGATAATATTTATCAACAAATTTTTCATATAAACCTCGACGTGGTTTTCCCATTTTATCTAAAACACGATCACTAATATGTTCAGGAGCTACTTTTAATTGGCCACTTATATGATTTTGAACTAATTCTCTAAAAAAGCTGTCATCTTTATCATACATTAAATAATCATATCTAATTCCTGAACGAACAAATACTTTTTTTACATTTGGTAACATTTTTAATTTATTCAACAATTCTTTATAATCTTGATGACTAACTTCTAAATTATTACAAGGTTTTGGCCATAAACATTGTTTAGTTGGACAAGCTCCATGTTTTTGTTGTTTTTTACATGCCGGTTGTCTAAAATTAGCAGTTGGTCCTCCTACATCATGAATATACCCTTTAAATTCTGGATCCCAAACCATTTTACTTGCTTCTGATAAAATCGATTCATGTGAACGAGTTTGAACAATTCTTCCTTGATGGAAAGCCAAGGCACAAAAATTACAAGAACCAAAACAACCACGGTTACTAATCAATGAAAATTTCACTTCATTAATAGCTGGAATATGTTCGCTACTAGGATGATATGTACGATTATAGTCTAATGAATACGCTCGATCAAATTCACGTTGCGTTAGTGGACGATTTGGTCGATTTTGAACAACATACCAGCCTTGATATGGCTCAACTAAAGTTTTAGCGTTATAATGATCAGTATTTAAATATTGAATTTGAAAAGATTTAGCATAAGCAACTTTATCTTTACAAATTTCTTCATAACTAGGTAAAATAATTGGTTCATGGGCATCTTCAAGATTCTTAGTTTTAAAAACTGTTCCATCTAAATACGTTAAATACTTTATTTCTAAACCACTATCTAAAGCCTCAGCTACCTCAATAATACTATTTTCACCCATTCCATATAATAATAAATCAGCATTAGCATCAATAATGATTGACTTACGAACTTTATCGTCCCAATAATCATAATGTCCAAGTCGTCTTAAACTGGCTTCAATACCACCAATAATAATATTGGCATCTTTGTATGCTTGACGCGCCATTTGGCTATATACAATTACCGCACGATCTGGTCGTTTAAACCCCTTTCCTCCTGGCGTATATAAATCTTTATGACGACGTTTTTTAGCAACCGTATAATGATTAACCATTGAATCAATATTTCCAGATGAAATCAAAAACCCTAATCGAGGCTTTCCAAATTGCCTAAATTCTTCAACATTATGCCAATCTGGCTGAGCTAAAAAACAAACCTTAAAACCATGACTTTCTAAAGTTCGACAAATAATAGCAGCGCCAAATGAAGGATGATCAACATAACCATCTCCACATATATAAACAAAATCCGGTTGCTGCCAACCTCTTTCTTCCATTTCCTGACGATTTATCGGTAAAAAATCACTCACATCTATCCCTCTTTCTTTCAATAACTTATTATATACATAAAACAACAAAAAATAAACAAAATAGACAAAAGTTATCATATCTTTTGTCTATTTGAATATTAAAAATTACTTAGCTGTAAAATAAACTTACGACTTTGAAATACCAACCCTGTAAATTCATCAATATAAGCATTCATAATTTCAGTCAATTGATCAATCACATCATCATCAAGCTTAAGTAAATCAATATTTTCTAATGAACATTTATTAATATAACGAAATCCCTTTAATACTTCAATTGATAAATGCCTATCATACATTCCTAAACATTCCTTACAAACAAAACCACCACTACCAATAGAAATTCCTGCTATATGACTACTATCTCCACATACACTACACTGCTCCACTTCTAAAGCACAACCTGTTGCCTTTAAAATATAAGCATTAAACAATAAATAAACTAATCTAGGATCATAACCGCTATTTAAATATTTAAGTGCTAAAAGTAAATTATTATAACATTCTTCATCTGGGTCATTATCTAAAACATATTTATAAACATACTCAATAAAATAACTAGCATATGCTTCTAATTCAATATCTTCTTTTATATGAACAAAATAATCAATTACTGATCCTTTTATTAACGTTGATAGTCCTTTTCTAGGTACAAACAAATACTCACCTAAAGAAATTGTTTGACAAGCTGGGGCATTTTTACTTTTCATCTTCTTTACACCACGAGCAATTAAAGCCATTTTGCCATAAGTTTTAGTATATATCCATACTAACATATCATTTTCTTTATAGGGCTTGTTTTTTAAAACAAGCCCTTCAATACTTTCTTCACTATTAATAGTCATCTTCATTATATCCAAATTCTTTTAAATATTTCTGTTTATTACGCCAATTATTTTCAACCTTAACAAACAACTCCAAATGAACTGGTACCTGTAAAAAACGTTTCATCTCTCGTTGAGCATTCAAACGAATTTTTTTAATCATTGCCCCTTGTTTACCGACAATAATTCCTTTTTGACTCTTACGGTCACAAACAATCGTTGCAATAATTTCAACACCATCTTCATCTTCAAGCATTCTTTCAATTACAATTGCAACACTATGAGGGACTTCCTCTCTTGTAAAATATAAGATTTTTTCCCTAATAAACTCTGCCATTACAAAACGTTCAGGATGATCAGTTAGATGATCTTTAGGATAATACATATTTCCTTCTGGCAAATAATTTTTAATTGTCTTTAATAACAGATCGACATTATTATTTTCTTTTGCACTAATTGGAATAATTTCTTTAAAATCAAATAATTCTTGCCATTGTTGCAATTTAACAACCAACTCTTCTTTACTAACTGTATCAATCTTACTTAAAATTAAAAATACTGGTCCATCTGCTTCTTTTAATCTTTCAATAATATATTTATCACCACGACCAATTTTTTCATTAGCCGGAGCTAAAAACAAGACTAGATCAACACCAAAAATACTATTTAATGCTGTTGAATTCATAAATGTCCCTAAACGATCTTGAGGCTTATGGATACCTGGTGTATCCATAAAAATAATTTGTGCTTGATCATCAGTATAAATTCCTTGAATCGTATTTCTAGTTGTCTGAGCAACATCAGACATGATTGCTAATTTAGTTTCTAATATACAATTTAATAACGTTGATTTTCCTACATTAGGACGACCAACTATGCTTACAAATCCTGATTTAAACATGATAAATTTTCCTCTGTAAATGCCATTGGCAATAATTCTTTCATTAAAATTGTTTTATATTCCTGAAGATTTGCTAGTATAATCAAACAATTTTCAGGAAGTAACTCACTCATTACTTGTCGACATATTCCACATGGTGAAATAATCTTATCACTACTAGCAACAACTGCCAGTAATTCAATATCATTTTTACGATAGCCATTACAATATGCACTATATATCGCATTTCTTTCTGCACACATTGATGCACCATAAGATGCATTTTCAATATTTGTACCGATAAAATACTTGCCATCTTTAGTTTTTAAACAAGCTCCTACTTTAAAATTAGAATATGGAGAATATGAATTTTTAGATACTTCAAAAGCTTTATCAATGATTGTTTGATATAACATTTTATCGCTCAATTTTCAATGCATTTAAAATCTTTTTTTGCATCGCAATCATTTTTTCTTCATCTTCTTTTTCCATATGATCAAAACCTAAAAGATGCAATAAACCATGCGTAAACAAAAAACACATTTCCCTTTTTAAACTATGTCCATATTCATTAGCTTGCATCAATGCATGATCAACTGAAATAAAAATATCTCCAATATTTCTTGCCATTCCTTCAACATAATATTGCTCACTATCTTCCAAAGCAAAACTAATAACATCGGTAGCTCGATCAATATTACGATATTCTTTATTAATTTCATGTATTTTTTGATCATCAACTAAAATACATGATAATTCAAGATCATCACTGATTTCTAACTGTTTACTTGCTTCATTAATAATATTTAAATAATCTTGATAATAATCTTCTTTAAAATCATTTACTTCATTTATTAGTGCAAAATCAATTTCCATTTTATTACCTCATCTATCAATTTTTCCGCCTTTAATTATAACACAATCATAAAATTGATTCACTATTTTTGTTTGATGAGCAACAATAATTACCATTATTTCTTTTCGCTTATAATAAAGATAATTTAAAATTTTAGACATTTTATTATCATCGACATTACTTAAAGCTTCATCTAAGATCAATACTTCTGGTTTTAACAACAAAGCACGAATAAGCATGATTACTTGACGTTGTCCCGATGATAAAGGTTTTCCATCTACTTCCATTATCATCTCTAAACGATCAATTAATTCATCTAATTCAAATTCTTTTAATAATTTATACATCAATTGTTCATTTTTACTTTTTAATAAAAGATTAAAACGTAATGATTCTTGATAAAAAATTGGTTCTTTATCTAAATAAATAATTTTTTGATACAAAGAAGTCAATTCAATTTTATTAATATCTACATTATTTATTAAAATATTACCCTTTACTAAATCATCATGTTTCATCAATAGCTTTAATAATGTTGATTTACCAGCTCCGGTATCTCCTTTTAGCCATAATGAATTATTAATTACTAAATCTAAATGATCAATGATTGGTTTATTATAACCATAACTATATGTAATATGATCAAATTTAATTTCTTTTATTCTACCTTTTAGCTTGATTTTCTTCTCTTTTTTTTCTGGAATAATTTCTTTATATCGTTCATAAATAATCATTATTTCATCTTTTTCAATAATAAAAGAAATTAAATTAAATAATGGCTCAAACAAATACGACGTCAACATATAAAACAAAACAATATCCCCTATACTAATATATCCTTTTTTATAATAATAACTTGCAATTAACACAACTAAAAAAGCTAATCCCTGAACTAAAAACTCACTTACAACATTCAAATCATTAAATTTTTTACCCCGTAAAAAAACATTATAATTATACTTATCAAATAAATAATTGATCTTTTCACGAGCAAACTGTTTTAAAAAAAACTGATGACTATTATAAAAATTCTTTAAATACTCCAAATACCCATTATTCATTTTCTCTTGACTAGTAATAATCTTTTTATTTGCCTCATTTATTCGTTTCATTCCCTTAATTACAACTAAACTAATTATCAATAATACTATAAACACAACAATCCCTATTTCAACCGAAAAAATAAACAATGCAAAAATAATACCTATTATCAATACTAAATCCATAAATACAACTGTATAAAAATGAATAAAAAAATTACTTAAAGAAAATAAATTTTGAACTCTTGTCAACATAGCTCCTTGACGACTATATGATAAATAACGAAATGGTAAATGCATCATTTTAACTACCGTTTTATTTACATACTCATAGTTTAATTTTTTTTGAATTTCAACTTCTAAATTCTTCCGTTGATAATCTATGACAATTCTTATTGTTGCAACAAAAATAAAAATCCCACTAAAAATAACAACTATATAAAAATCCATCTGTTCAATTGAATTAATCAATCCCTGAAAATAAAACGAACCAAAAATACTACAAACAGAAATAACAATTGCTTTAATCAACAATGCAATTACATCACGATAATTACTTTTTAAATGTTTAATCAAAAATTCTTTAAAACTATAATCCTTTTCCCCTTGTTTTATTACATATCTTCCAACATGTTCATTACAAATACATACTCCAGTAAATATTTTTTCTAATTCTTCATATTTTAATCTAATTAATCCTTTAGCTGGATCACCAATTATTAAATATCGTTTTGTTATTTTATATAAAACCATAAAATGTGTCATATTATCATTGATTACATGAATAATACATGGTAATTTAGCTTCTTTTAACAATGTTTCAAAATCACATTGATAAGCTTTAGCATCAAAATTAAATGATTGTAAACATCTAACCATACCATATACGCTAATTCCCTCAGTAGTTAAGCGACACCTATCTTTAATCTCTTTAATAAGAATATCATGATGATGATATTTTAAAAGCATCTTGATACAATAAGCACCACAACTATATTCGTCATCTTGTTTATATATTGGGTATTTTTTCATAATAAAACCTCCTATTATCATTTACGATCATAGAAGGATAAATTACTACTTATTTTATTAAATAGGTGATCATTACTTGCATTATTCCAGCAATAATCATGACAAAAATGGGATTTAATTTTTTTACTCGTAATAAAATAATTGAAACAATAAATATAACAATTGAACTAATATTTACATTAGTTTTACTAAAAAAACTATCCTGAATAATAAGTAAGCCTGATACCCCAATCATTGCTACTACTGCTGGTCGAATATATTTTAAAATACTTTGAATAACGGACATCTGTTTATATTTTAAATAAACATAGGCAATTAAAGAAACAATGATACAAGAAGGAATAATACAACCTAGAGTTGCAACTATTGCTCCTAATAGTCCATCAATTTTTAAACCGACAAAAGTAGCTGAATTAATTGCAATTGGACCCGGTGTCATTTGTGAAATCGTAATCAAATCACTAAATTCATTAAATGATAACCAATTATGAAGCTCGACTACCTGATGTTGAATTAGTGGCAATGCTGCATAACCACCACCAAAACTAAAAGCACCAATCTGGATAAAACTAATCAACAATTTCCATAATAACATCATCTTTTTCTCCAATACTCAATCATACTTTGGATAGCTCCAATCAAACCACAGCCAATAACAATATAAACAACACTAATATCATAAATATACGTTAATACAAAAGCGATGATCATAATTATAATCAATGCTTTTTCATGTTCATCAACAATCCCTCTTGCCATATCATATGTAACCGAAGCAATTATTGCCCCAATAGCTGCTTGCATTCCAAAAAGAATTAAACTAATTATTTCATTACTTTTAAAAGCCTCATAAAATAATGAAACTAACGAGATAATCACAAATGGTGGAATAATTGTTGCTATTATTGAAACAAGCGCACCTTTAATTCCCGCTAATTTAAAACCAATTACAATCGCTCCATTTACAGCAATTGGCCCTGGTGCCGATTGTCCAATCGCAACTAAATCCAACATTTCCTTTTCTTCAATCCAATTTAACTCATCAACATACTTATTTTTCATCAGTGTTACAATTACATAACCACCACCAAAAGTAAAAGCACTCAAATATAAATTAGTAATAAATAATTTAAATAACATCTTCTTATTCATCATCTTCACCAACAATTAAAGGGATTTATAAATTAAATCCCTATCCATTAACTTCTTCAATTACCGCACTTAAAATCTCAATCATTTCATCAACATGTTTTTCTTCAATAATAAATGGTGGTAACATTCTAATAACATTATTACCAGCACTAACAAAAATTAATCCTTTATCTAAAGCTTTTTGAATATAAGGTTTTACTGGATTAGTAAACTCCAATCCAATCATTAATCCTAAACCACGACGTTCTTTAATAACATCATATTTTTCAACTAATTCATCTAATTTTTCAATCAAATACTCACTAACATCTTGAACATGTTCTAAAATATTATTTTCTTCAATAATCTTAAACACGGTTTTACAAGCACACCCTGCCATTGGATTACCACCATAAGTAGATCCATGATCTCCAGGTTTTAAAGCAGCTCCGACTTTTTCATTTGCAACAAAGGCACCCATTGGAAAACCAGCACCAATTCCTTTAGCAAGACAAACAATATCCGGCATAATTCCATATTGGAAATAAGTCATGATTGTTCCTGTTCTTCCCATACCACATTGCACTTCATCTAAGATCATCACAATATCATGATCATCACACAATTGTCTAATACCACTCATAAATTCTTGAGTGCAAACATGAATACCACCTTCACCTTGAACTGGTTCAAAAATAATTGCAGCAGTACGAGGTGTAATTAATTGTTTAACTGACTCTAAATCATTAATTGAAGCATATTTAACACCTGGAAGCAAAGGACCAAATGCTTCTTGATATGCTGGTGTTCCTGTTAAAGTAACTGAACCTGTAGTACGTCCATGAAATGAATGTTTTAAACTAATAATTTCACTATCAGCTTGATGATGTTTTTCATAATAATACTTACGTGCTAATTTCAAAGCTCCTTCAGTTGCTTCAGCCCCGCTATTAGTAAAGAAAACACGATTTAATTTAGTTGCTTTTACTACCGCTTCAGCTGCTTCAATTGCTTCAACACTATTAAAATAATTAGAAATATGCATTAAACGATGCATTTGATTACATAAAGCATCAGTATATGGCTGATAATCATGACCAAATGAATTAACTCCAATTCCTGAATAAAAATCTAAATACTTTTTACCATTGATGTCATATAAATAAACACCTTTTCCATGATCGAAAGTAATATCATATCGACCATAAGCTTTCATAAAAACATCATTTGCTCTATCATAATAACTCATATTAAATATCCCCCAATTTAAGTTTAGTTGCTAGACGATAATATACATCAACCGCCTGAAGCAACACTTCTTCATTAAAATTAAATGTCTCTGTATGTAAACCACTTGAATATTCATCAGATTTAGTACCAACATAAAAGAAAATCCCCGGAACTTCTTTTTGATAATATGCAAAATCTTCTGCAAGCATTAATGGTTCTTTTAATTCCTCATAATTTTGATCAACAATATTTACAAACTGATGATACAACTTATAATCATTTAAAACCGGTGGATACATTGGTGGACAACTAAAGTCTATTTTACAACCATATGTATTTTCCATTCCTTTGTTAATTGCTTGCATCGTATCCGTAATTTTTGTAAACACTGCTTCACTATATGTTCTTAGCGTACCTTTAAACTCTACGCGATCAGCAACAATATTTCTAACTGTTCCACCTTTAATTTCACCAATATTGATTACACAACTTTCAACCGGTGAAATAACTCGTGAAATAATACTTTGATACTGACAAATTATTTGACTGGCAATTACAATCGCATCTATTCCTAAATGATACAATCCCGCATGAGCACTTTTACCTTTAATAACTACATCTAATTCCCCATTTTGAGCCATTAAAGGTCCTGGTCGACAAGCAATTTTACCACTATCGATTGAAGGCATTAAATGCATTCCAAAAATAGCTTTTACATGATACTTTTGTAATATTCCTTGTTCAACTAACAACTTAGCACCACCAGGTGCTTCTTCTGCTGGTTGAAAAATCAATAAAATATTAAAATCAAATGATTCATCACTTTCCTTTAATCTTTTTGCCAGTGCTAAAAGTGCTGCCATATGACCATCATGACCACAAGCATGCATATATCCATCATGTTTAGACTTAAAATCACAATTAGTCTGTTCACTAATCTTTAAACCATCCATATCACTACGAAAGGCTACCGTTTTATCTTGATGATGATCAATATATACTAATATTCCCGTATCTAAGATTGAAATGGGATCATATCCCATTTCAATTAGTTCTTTTTTTAAATAATTAGATGTCTGATATTCTTGTAAACCAAGTTCAGGAATTTGATGTAACTGACGACGCCATTTTTTTATTTGCTCTAAAGCGCCCATATTAATCTCCTAAAGTTTTCTTAAATCATCCATTAACTGTGTTTTACCTTCAGTTTTTTCATCTTTTTGTTCCTTAATAATTCTTGCTGGATTTCCAACAACAACTGCTCCAGCAGGAACATCTTCAGTAACGATTGAACCCGCTCCAACCACAGCTCCTTTACCAATACGTACACCTTCAATTACAACCGCATTAGCACCAATCAATACATCATCTTCTAAAATAACTGGTGAAGCACTAGGTGGTTCAATAACTCCAGCTAAAACTGCTCCAGCTCCAACATGGCAACGTTTACCAACTTCAACACGTCCACCAAGTATCGCACCCATATCGATCATTGTTCCTTCTCCAATTTTAACACCGATATTAATTATCGCACCCATCATAATAACCGCATTATCACCAATACTTACATGTTCTCTAATAAATGCACCTGGTTCAATTCTAGCATTAATATTTGTCATATCTAATAAAGGAATCGCACTATTACGACGATCTTGTTCTAAATAAGAATCTTTGATTAACTCTTTATTAGCTTCCATATATGCTTTAATTGCATCTAAATCACCAATACAAACTCTGCTGTCACTACCACCAAACATCTTAAAATCAGTTGCTTCTGGTAAATTTTCTCCTTTTAAATAAACTTTCACTGGTGTTTGTTTTTTAGCATCACCAATAAACTTAATAATTTCTTCTGCACTATTTAACATAATCTTCTCCTTTTCTTATACTTCAATCGTTCCTTCAAAAACATTAACAGCCGGTCCTGACATCATGATTGTATCATTAATGTACTCTATTTCTAAACAACCACCTAATAATTCTACTGTAACTTTATTTTTAGTATAGTTATTTAAATAACTAGCATACATTGCTGCACAAGCTCCAGTACCACATGCCATAGTTTCTCCAGAACCTCGTTCCCAAACACGCATTTTTATATAATGATCATTAATAACTTCAACAAACTCAGTATTGACACCTTCTGGAAACATTTCATGAAATTCAAATTTAGGTCCAATTTTCTTTAAATCCAATGGCTCTAAATCGTCTACAAATGTTACAGTATGCGGGTTACCCATTGAAATACTTGTTAAATTATATTTATGATCATCAATTACAACTGTTTGATTGATCATTGTTTCTTGATTATAATTACATGGAATATCACTGCATGTCAATATTGGTTTACCCATATCAACTTTAGCCCCAATACACTTATCTCCATCAAATAACAATTCAACAATTCGTAAACCTGCTTTAGTTTCAATTTCTAATACATGTTTATCACTTAATTTATGATCATATATAAATTTCGCAAAACAGCGGATACCATTACCACACATTTTACCTTCACTACCATCAAGATTAAACATTCGCATTTTAAAATCATATTTATCCGATGGTAAAATAACGATCATTCCATCACTACCAATACCAAAATGTCGATCACTTATTTTTTTAATAAACTCTTTATCCATACAAACATCCTGGTTTATTCCATCAACATAAATATAATCATTTCCAAGACCTTCCATTTTTGTAAAATGTAATCGCATAGTTAACTCCTTTCTGTGTTTACAAAATTTTATCAAAACAATGAAATTTTTTCAATTCTTAGATTAAATTTTCTTATAATAAATAACATATAATATAATGGTGATAAAATGAAATATATGTTTAAAAAAGTCAATCGCGTACTTAAAATCATTCTTTCAATTATTATTTTTATAATTATTTGTTATTGGGTGTAATAGTGCATATTAGATGTTAAAAAATAAGTAAACTGCTATAATATTTTCGAGGTGATAACAATGGTTGAATTTAACGGTGTACTAGTTGAAGTAAAAAATGGTTATATGGAAGAAAAAGAGATTCAAGCATATATCAATTATTTAAAAAATAAATTTCCTGATGAATCTTTAAAATCACTTTCAATAACAATTGATGGAAATGATGTAGATTTAGATTATGTTTTAAAACCCCAAAACTTTGAAAGAATCCGTAGAATTACCGGATATCTTGTAGGAACTCTTGATCGTTTTAATGATGCTAAAGCAGCCGAAGAACGCGATCGAATAAAACATGCATAAAAAGGTAAAGTCACTTATTTAGTGATTTTACCTTTTTTCATGTCTCGCTATTTAAATTTATAATGCATATACTTTATAAATAACGTCTTATATCTTCTTCTATTAATATTTAATTTTATTCCATTTTTAAGACAAATAGTATTATTTAATATTGAACTAATATAATCCATATTTACTATTACATTTCTTGAACAATAACAAAAATTATCTTGCAAAATTGTATAAATACTTGATAAGCTTTTATTTAAAATTCTAAACTCTGCTTTATTAGTAATAATAATCAAATCACCTAAATCACTTTTTATATACATAATATCTGTTATTTTAATTGATACTAATCCATTTTTATAAGTAAACTGCAATTCTTTTTCTTCAGATAAAATCTCAAAAAACTTATTTAAGGCTAGTGGTAATTCAGCATTTAACTTATTTTTTAAAACATAACCAATTACATTTTTATCAAATGCATTTTTAAGATGCTTGGAACATGCTGTTACATATATTACGAATACATTTTTATCACGCAATTTTTTTATAATATCTAAACCTGATTTTTCAGGCAGATCAATTTCCACTAAATATAAAGAAAAATCGATCTTTGAACTTAAACATTTTTTTGATGAGTCAAAATAATATATTTCTTCTTTAACAAAACCATATTTTAATAAAATTTCAATAATCATTGATAAAGAACTATCACTATCATCAACTATAGCTACCTTAATCATAATATCCTCTCCCAAATATATTTAATACCCTCTACATATAATTGTACTTTATTTAAACAATATGTCAAATTTATATTTAAATAATCCATTCAATCAAAAATACCTACCACTCACCTAAATACTATTGTTATTCATATATATAAATTGTATATATAAGTTAAGGGAAACAAATACCAAAATTTCACTTAAAATAAGGAGGGATTCATATAAGGCTATTATAACTTTTATTAGACACAAAAATATTTACAAATAATAAATTAAAAAAACAATTTATTATTTAGTAAGACTTTTATAACATTTCATAAAACTAATATAATAATCTAAATATTTTGGTAAATGTTTCTTGACATTCTTTATATAATAAAATGAAACTTCAATTTACAGAAAGGGAATAGTAAATACTTTATAATAAGGTATTTAAATTAGGGAAAAGAAAATGAAAAAGAGAATAAGTTTATTGCTATCAGCAGGATTATTATTAACAAGTGTTGTTTCAGTAGGAGCCGCAACTACATACATTGACTGTGGACACACAAGAAATTCTAGATATTCAACAATTACAGCAGAAGATAGATATGGTGAACAAATGTCAGCAGCACAATGGAGGCACACTGGCGTAACAATTGTATACGTAGAAGATAGTGGTTCAGGCGAATATACTTCTAAAGGATGTTCAATCAGTAACCCTGATATAACTGTTTGGAACAAATACGCTGCTAAAAGTCAAACTCACTATCATTATGCCACTGATCATCAAATATAAA
>OLNH01000554.1_pt1 | contig 30550 bp, 23 predicted proteins | sample 1643101 | NCBI WGS metagenome assembly OLNH01 (sample SAMEA3136758, study PRJEB25190) | human gut metagenome | biome: human gut; feature: human-associated habitat; material: faeces | place: Austria | collected 2013
GCCATGTTTTTTGCCTTTCTTATCATGTTTCTGTGTCACCAGCCATCTGATTTACCTCGTCAAAAATCATATGATATAGCTATGTTTTTTCTTATAGTAACATGCTTCAACTGATATTCGCAATCAGAACATGGAGCTTATTTGATATGGAAAAAAGATTGTGTTACTGTTCAAGGGCTAACTGGACTTAAGAAAACCGATGGTGTAAACTGAAAAACAGTTAAAGCCATCGGTTTTCTTTATCCAAATATCCTGGACACTCTGTCAAATATATTTTCTGGTTCTTCTAAGCGCATCAAAACAAGCATGCTCATGCATTGGCAGAGGTAATCGATGCTCTCGAAACTTCTGAATGTCACGGCCTGCGCCTGTTTCCGCTTATAATTCCTTAGAAGCCTTTCTGCTTCATTATTAGTGGCAGGTACCCGGAGATCATGCAGGAACAGCAGATGGTTCTGCATATATTTCTCTATTCTCAGAAATAAATTATACCCGTCTCTATAGTAATCGTTTGCCGGAACATTTTCATATTCCTTCCGGGCGGTCTCCAGTATCTTACGGTATCTTTCTTCGAATTCAGAGACCTTACAGGGATCCAGTTCCTCAGACGGCTGTAATCCATTCCGGAAATGGATCATTTCCTGTACCAGTGAATGCATATCTTTATTCCAGGTACGGTCCGGCTCATTATCCATGCTACCTTTCAGATAGCGCAGCACATGGGCAAGGCATTCCTGATGATCCGTTCCATAATTATAAAAGGTCCGGTCATGATCGTGTACAAGGATCCCCTGGTAATCTTCAGTGACCGTGTCCTTTACCCCTTCATGCCCTTTTTTCTCACGGGCAAAATACAGGGCTTTTCCGTCCGGCGTTGCGCAGACATATATCTGGCAGCCCTTTCCGTTTTCCCTGCCATTTGTACAGTCTGTATGCATGACAGGGGAAAGCAGCATATCTGCATAAGCAGCCCTGCGCTCAGCTTCCGTTTTTAAGGCAAACTCCCTGCTGAGTCTGCTCACCATTCCTTTTGAGATATTCAGTTTTCCACCGGTCAGGCCTGACAGAAACTGTCTGCTCTTATCGATCGATGTACAGCAGTCATTGTTAAGAAGAAACAGAAATGCCCGGATGCTGCCGTCATAATTCACATCATCAATGACTCCGGCCGGAAATGGAGCATGAACGCGTTCTCCCGTCTGACTGCTATAATAAACATCTGCATGATATTCTGTTACATCCAGGAGCATGCGGATGCCTACCCGTTGTTTTATGATCGTTTTTGATGTCTTTTTAAAAGAATTGTCTTCCAGGACTATTTCCGGAGGCGGGAGAAGGATTGCCGGCCGGGTCGGCTCCTGTTTTTTGCGGCAGTGTCCCTTATGGCCTGGCTGGCCTCCGGGTTTCCTTCCGGTCTTTTCCCTGCTGTTCGTGATCTTTTTCTTCCGGAGTGTTTTGGAAGAAGGGATAGAAGAATTTTCATAATCACGGTTTATCTGTGCACGGAGTTTCAGATTTTTTCCCTGTTCTTCTTCCAGCCTGACTGCTGTTTCATAAAACTGGTGCTGGAGTTCTTTTACCTTATCCAGTGCATCATCCCTCTGTTTTTCTGCTTTCAGGGCGCGCTTTTCCATCTCCTGGAGCTCCTGTTTCGTTTTCTTCTGCATTTTTTCAAACTCCAGAAGCATATCTTCCAGTACCTGGAACCAGTAATTACGGACACGTATCGTTTCCTTATGGGCATCCGCCGCTTCTTTCTGCAGTTCCAGGATCCTGGATCCATATTACCTGCATTCCTTCTGATGAAGCTCTTTCAGCCGGACATATCTTTCTCCGGATTCCAGTTCTTTATTTCTGGTCTGTGCAGCTTTCAGGCGGCACAGGAGTGTAATACGGTCATAAGCATCAGGCATACTTTTTCCCCCGGCATAGTTTTATCTGTCAGACGCCGCTGATAATATCTGTGATCTTTGAAATATGGTCTTCCAGAAATTCGATCATTTCTTTCTGCTTCTGGATAAACTCTTCCTGGATCTCAATCTGCTTGAGATAACCGTCAAGAAGTTCATCACGTTTTCTAAGTTCTTCTCTTAAATCAATGTTCATAAGCCGTCCTCTCTTTCCTGACAAAAGTATAGCAGAAACACAGGAAAAAAGCGAACTGCCGGAAAGGATACTTTCGTCAATCTGACTGTGGATAAGGTACCAGTTTTACAATAAAAAAGCAGACATAATCAGATGATATCCGTTAAAAAATATGTCTGAAAGATAATCTTTTGTGTATAAGCTTTCAGAAAAGGAACAGCAGAAAAAACTATAAACACAGTTTTTTCTGCTGAACATGATTATCCACAATATAAAAAAATAAAAATTCGTCACTTTTTACAATGACTTATGCATACCCTTGAACAGTAACGGACAGTAACCATGATCGAGGGATACCAGAAAGACTGATGGTAAAAATTGATTCTTTATGATATAATTTTTGATGGATAATTAGCAGTTATCTGTTATTTACTAACAACCAGTTATATGTTTTTATTTGAGGCAAGGCTATGACAAGACACATATTATTATTATGTTTACTAGGAAATCCGTTTGAATTGAATCTCGGCGGTCACCAAAGGACAGTATTGGAAATTATTGAACATTTTAAAGATATGCCGCGGTTAGAGATAACGGTTATCACAACAACTAAATCTTCACTAAAACAATTGACTCCAAACCATTTATATTCCAATATTGTGCTATATGAAATTTCCATAAAGAAGGAATGGTTTGAAAATCAGGATTTGCTGTATGACAACAGAAACTTTTTATATGAAACTGTTAAAAAAATCTATGAAAATATAAAACATCCAATAACGTTGGTACATTCAACTTATTGGATATCAGGCTTGTTAGCCAGTCAATTATGCATTAAGTATCATTTAACACAGATTCATTCTGTAATCAGTACCTCCTGTGAACGCAAAAGAAATGGGTTTTCCCCTGTTTCTTCCCACCAATATGAAAGCGAACAGTTTTTTCTGCCCAAAGTAGATTGCATCATTTCAATTACTGAGTCAGAATACGAATTGTTAATAGAAAAATATCATCTTGAACCACATAAAATAATTGTTGTGGGCAGAACTGTTTCAGATTGTTTTTTACGCCCGGCTCACCTTCCATCTGGAAATCTGGAGCAAGATGTCTCTGTTAATTATAATACATTGGCGTCACAGGACACTGGATGGTGGGTAAATGGAGCCTTTTGCTATATAGGAAGAATTGTTGATCAGAAAGGTGTAAAAGAAATAATTCTAGCCTGGGAAATTTTATATAAGAAATACTTGAATCTGACACCTCCCATGTGGTTTATCGGCGGTACTGCCGAAGATATTTGTAAATATCGCCGAATAATAAAAAAATATGTACCAGATCTCGAAACATATGAAAAGCAGCACAAAATATATTGGTGGGGATTTTTATCTGCCGCAGGAATTTCCAATGTGTTACTCAAATGCAATGTGTTGATTATGCATTCTGCTTTTGAGCCTGGGGGAAGGGTTATTCTGGAAGCAATGTCTGCCGGAAAACCAGTTATAGCAACTTACTCTGGTTTTGGCAATAATTATGTGCAAGACTGGTATAATGGCTTTCATGTGGAATATGGAGATTTTGAAAAATTGTCCCGATATTTAGAACTGTTTATTATCAATCCCTATCTGTCAAATATGCTTGGAATTAATTCTAAGAATCTCTTTTGGAAAATAAGCAAGAATTGGGATTATTTTCAAAGAATATCTGATTTATATTTCTATTTCGGAACAAGTCAATATACCTATAACGGTAATTTGTTTTATGAAAGAATGCATCCGCAGTATCCCAATTTGGTAGATATATTCCCATATAGTGATATCAAAAATGATATTTCGGATATCAGTACCGAGTTTCACATAAAAGAAACAGCTATTATTTCTATGGAAAGTAATCAGAGTTATTTATGGAAAACTACTTATAATATAATCAAGCAGTATTATAATCGTTTTAACTGTAAACAAGAATGGAATGCTTATGACTCTAACTCGGTCATTCCATTTATAGCACTTTATGATGCTGCGACTTTTTCGGCCTCTCTTTCAGGATGTTTACCAATTACTGATCAATCGGATATACTGTTTTCATATACCATGCCTATGGGAAAAGTATTAGCTCATGACGAATGTCTAAAAGAAATGCCCCTACTGCTGAAAAAATTCAGGGAATCTTATACGATTACATCATATGGTAAATCTGATTTATTAGAAATAAACAGTAAATTTCAAGCGCAGCATAAATATTATACAATGCAGACTCTTATAAAAGAATTAACTGCTGCGATTGAAAACTATCCTGTATTTACTGATGCTGAAATCAACTGTATAAAGTATATATTTAATAAGATTGCGTATATTCGCCTCCGGATTACTCCAAAATATGGGATGAATTATGGGAAAAGTTTATTAAACCATATTGTACGATACAATATGCAAACTTTCCTTCTTCCAAGTTGCGACATTTATTTTGGAGAAATAGGTATTGATGAGGCCTATACTTATATGGAGTACTACAAGGATGGCATATTGAAAAACCTGAATTCACAGAAGTTTCAATTAATTGATAATACTGTTCTATTATGGATCAGTATTTTATCAATAGAACAATATATTGAGAAAAAGATATTACATAAAGAATGCAAAATAGAACTATCCGCTATTACAGATTTTTATAATAATTTTTTCGAGGCTGTCCTGTTATAAATATGAAATAACAGGACAGTCAATTAACACTTGATCATAAAGTTTCCGTCTACATAATAATAAGTTTTTTTCAACATGGAAACAAAAGAACGAGAAATAAAATGTTCAAATTCCTTTGGTAAAACTGCTATATCTGGCTGCTTTACAGTTTCGATTATCTGGGTATATCCAGTATAGTCATTTTTATATAAAATTCTTAACATAAGCAAAATGGAAACGATTTCTTTATCGGTAAAGAAATCGGTATACATCATTTTGTTATCGGCAGTGAAAATTCGTTTAAATTTATCCCGTTTGGAACTATAGTAGCCAAGGATAATTTCTTTGGCATACATAACAGCATCTGGATTATTTCTTAATTCCAAATTGATAAGTGCCAGATTTGTTTTAGCTATCCAGCGATAGGTTTGATGTCCTGTACGATCTTGTAAATCGGCTGCTGCATCAAATGCATCTATAGCCTTTTTCCAGTCTTTTTTCGTCCAAAAAAATTGACCCAGCAAATTATAAGACCGACTTAACTCAACATGCAGATTATTCTGATAGGCTTTTCCACACAAGCCTAACAATTGTCTGGTATCTTTCATTTCTTTTGAATAAAACAAAACAGTTAATTCGTTAAATTCTAAGTGAATTTGATCTTCTAAAGATAAAATTTCTTTATATGTTTTTAAAATGTCTATATTGGCTTTGGCTGCTTTAAAATCTCCCTTATTGATACTGATTGATAATAAATGGTCGTAATAGCTGTATTTCAAGAGCGTATTCTCCGGAAATCTTTTTATTCCTCTTTTAAGACTTAGAATACAGTTGTTTATTCCATATTGATGCTTTATGCCAATGGCACGAATATGACGTAATTTTGGGTCTATTATTCTCAGTTCGTCTGTCTGCTTTATAAGTGCCAGGTACTGTCCTACAGCCAGATAATGCTTCGCCTGCAACAAATGATACAATCGGATTTGTTCAGGAGAAATTACGGTAATTAAAGAAAGATCATGTAATTCCTTAAAACAAACTTGCAGTAGATCACTATGGAAATCACATAATTTCAAGCAACAATAAACTGTCATTAGAAGGGCATCAAATAATTCTGAAGCAGAGAAATCATTTTCCAATAAATTATATATATCTTTTAATAATGATTGAGCAAGGGCATAGTCTTCCTGAAACAATAAATTTGAAATAAGTGCTTTCCAATTTTCTTCCAGATACTGTTTGTTCTCCAGAAAAATTGCCAATTGAATCTTTTTTATAGCTTTGCAAAATTTATCAACAGATAATACTTCAATTTTGTTAAAGAGTATTTTATAAATTTCATGTTGTCTGTAAGAGGAAAGAAAAGCCATTTGCTGCAAAGGACCTAAATAAAACATATGTCGGATTCGGATATAGTCATCTTGAAATTTGAATAAATTGGTACGTATCAAACCTTCTTTTAAAGAATGGTTATTAGATATCATCTCTAAATCAACTTCTGCAAGCTTTCCATCCATCAAGCCAATCATAAAAGCGAGATTCTGAACCTCTATTTCAGATTCTATTATTATTTTTTTGACATATTCAAAAGAAATACTTTGAAGATATTTTTGATTTTTATATAATTTTGTCATATCAAGATTATATAAAGAGCTTCTCATTCCTAAATCATGTCTGAATAGCTCTGTAACTGTATCAATAAGCAAAGGAGTTCTTGGCAGAATTTTCTTTAAATTTTTTTCTTCCTCAAAAGAAAATACATTTTTATATTTATGCTCAAAATACTGATTTAATTCCATTGAATTGAACTCTTTGATTTCTGTTATATATAAAACAGGAACATCTTTCAGAAGATATTCCAGAAACTCATCACATTTTTTGATATCCGTTCGAATTTCAAGTATAAGTAAGATATTTTCCTTTTCAAATTTTTTGATAAATTTATTTAAAATTTGAAGCGCTGAACTGGAGGCATAATCCAGATTATGAAAGTATATAACCTGCCTCTGACGTCTTAATATAGGCACATATATGCGATATAAATATTCAAAAAAATAAAACTGCATTATATCCTGCTGTATTTCATTTGATACAGATTCCGGTTTCAAAATATTCAATAAGGAAGCCCTTGCGCGGATGCTTAATTCTTCTTCGGATAAATAATCAGTTATATCATTTATATCCTGTTCAGAGAAATTCATAATATCTAAAACGTCAATATTCCAGATAGACGACAGAATTTTTAACAAAAATACCTGTACTGTAGAAAGTTCTTCCATATTAATTCTATGATACGGAATAGAACTTTCCCTGTACATTTTATTTAATAAATGTTCAATAAAAAAAGTTTTCCCACAACCTGAACTCCCTTTAATAATAACAATTCCATTTTTCTCAGAAATAGCGTTATAACATAAATCCAGCAGTTTGTTTCTGTCTGTGCCAATAAGTTTTCTTAATGGAGAAATATGTACTTTTTTCTCAGAAAATATTCGCTTGGAAACAGGATGGGTAATTACAGAGTCTATTAATTGGCCCAAAAAGGCTGGAGAATATGTGTTTTTCAGGGTTTTATATAATTCTTTTACTCTATCAGATACTTCAAAGATGTCAACAAGTTCTACCCGTATATTTGAGAAACTGGAAAATTTGCGGATTCGTTTCTGGGTTTCAGTAGAATAATGTAGGTTTGTAAAGATATATATTTCCTGCGCCATTAAATTAATTGCTATAATCAGGGTTTTGGAAAAGTCAGACATAGGCAGATCTTTATTTGACAATTCACGAAGCTTTGATTCGGATAATATTTTGTATTGATCTATATTCTCATCACTTGAAGAAATTATAATAAGTCCGTCATAGCCACCATCTTTGCGATGAGGAGTATGCGTAATAGAATAACTAAATTCAGAATCTGTGGGCAAATATGTCTCTAATATGCTGAGTGAAAGCTTTTCAAACTCTTCCCAATTGTCCTTTGCAAAACTCATGTTATCTTTCATCCTTTTTAACGTATTTAATTTTAAATAACAGATAACTGCTAATTATCCACCAGTACATGGTTTATATTTTTATTATAGCTTCTATTGAAATTGATACTGAAAACAGTAATATGATGTTTATAAAAACAGGAGGAAGTTAAAATGAGATTAGAAGCTAAAATGGCAACATATTTGGAGTATTGTGAATATCGAAAGGAACTGGATAAAAAAACACTGAAGGCATATCGCATTGATCTCCATCAATATTTTGAATTTGTTTGTGTTGATGAACCTGAAAAGGAGAAGATTGAAGAATATATCACTCATCTGCATAAAAACTTCAAACAAAAAACCGTAAAAAGGAAAATAGCATCAATAAAAGCATATTATAATTATTTAGAGGAAACAGAAATTATTATTGAAAGTCCATTCCGAAAAATAAAAGTCAGATTTAAAGAAAATGTAACTCTTCCAAGAATCATTCCAAAAGAGGAAATTGAGCAGCTTCTGAATTATATGTACAAATGCCTGAATGAAAGTACTGCTTCGTCTCGTAAATATATGCTGCGTGATATAGCAATTATAGAAGTATTTTTTGCAACCGGGGCAAGAGTATATGAGATTTCTAATATCCGGAAAGATAGTGTTAACCTGAATACAGGTCTGATAAGATTAATGGGAAAAGGCGGGAAGGAAAGATATGTTCAGATCAGCAGTACTTCAATTCTGGCGTTGCTGAAAAAATACTATGCTGAAAATGAATCTGCGATCAGACAGAGTGGATACTTTTTTGTAAACAACAGAGAAAATAGGTATACAGAGCAATCAATACGGTTGATGCTGAAAAAGTATACAGAACAGGCTGGAATTGAAAGGAACATAACCCCCCATATGTTCAGACATTCGTTTGCCACATATTTAATAGAAGAAGGAGTAGATGTAAGCTGTGTCCAGCAAATTCTTGGTCACAGCTCCATAAAAACGACACAGATCTATATACATATTGCGGCTAAAAAGCAGGCAGAGATTTTAAAAGAAATGCATCCTCGCAACAATATGAACATAATTGGTGTGGCATAATTCATAACTGTCAAATAAAAGACTTTTAATATTTATAAGTTGCTGAAATAGAATTGAAGAACGCAACAATAAAGCGTTAGACTGACCTGAAAAGGGCGGTCTTTTTGTCGTGAAAATATCAACATTCAAAGACATGCCGCGCGAATTTGGTAAGTAGGTAATCATCCGTATATTGACATTTTATAAAATCCATCTGATACTGTTCCCGGCTGTCTGCCAGATTCACTCTATCAGATGGCTTGGTATTATTTTTTTAGTTTAATCGTGACCGGGTGATAAGATGCAGTGAGGAATGGCTGGAACCGGTCTACTGGAGGATTCATGAGAAACTGCTGGAATGCGGGCTGCTCCATATGGATGAGACCAGGATCCAGTGCAATAAGGAAGAAGGGAAACTTCCAGGCAGCGAATCCTTTATGTGGGTCATGCGCAGTGCAGCTAGCGAAGAGATCCAGGCAGCATTTTTCTTTTATTCCCGCAGCCGGAGCGGTGAGAATGCCCGGAAACTGCTTAAGAGTTTTGATGGATACCTGATCACGGATGCCTACTCCGGTTATGATACTGTGCCGGACATCAAAAGATCCCTGTGCTGGTCCCATGTACGGAGGTACTTTATAGAAAGCATTCCGCTGGATACAAAGGGTGATCGGACAGGCGGCTCTGCCGCACCGTAATATTCACCAGAGCAGTGCCATTTAAAAAGGAACAGAAAAAAGTGCCTCAAACATTGATGTAGGTATTATAGCAGGAACTCTGCTAGTTTACACTACGCCATGTTTTGAGGCACTTACTATTATTTCCTGCCAAATTTTCTCTGGCTTTTTTCTTCACTTTTTAATCGACTTTCAATCAGCACTATCGATACACCACTGTCTTCATTGGATATTCCCTCCATATTTTTATAATTACCTAGTGCCTCATCTAACAATGTCATATCTCCCATGCCCTCTGTGCAAAAATGACTGAACTCATTAATCCTGGAAAATGACTTAAGTTGTGCATTCTTTCTTTTTGAATATTTGAAAGCCGCAATCTGTAATAAGTCCCATATCATCTTAGACCATCCATCTTCCGTTGAATATAGGTCACTATCAAATGTACGTCCCGACTTAAATTTCAGTAAATTAATAAGCTCGCTAGACAAACTGTCATTAATGTATAAGATATCATCAGGTATCGCACAACCCATTGGGAATATTCTGTTTCCAGCAAAAAATCCATTGGCCAATGAATTGTCAGCAATCAATAAATATTGTGCCCCATCATTTATCGTTTTAGGAAAAATATTTCTCATCTTTCCATTCAAATTTCCCGCTCTACAATATGTAAATTGAGGCCAGTTTTTATATAATTTTAACTGATGTCTCTCACTTTGATGTACGTGTAGCCTAGGATTATTTGATATCTTTGCCTGAAGCAAAAGAGAATTCAAGACCATTTCACCTTTTCGCTTTCTATCTGCATAAACAAATAAAATATCTCCCAACTCTGGCTTCTTAGCTTCTTTAATATCTACTATCGGCTTTTGATGACAATATACACCTACAATAGAAAAATCATAATGCGGAAAAACTGCAACTAATACATTAAAAAAATCTTTAACAAATTTGGTCGATAACATTGCCACATAATCTGGTTCCTGTGGTTTCCGCGGTGTACATTTTTTATTAGTCCACATTGCAGCATCTAAAAGCGCCTTACCTATTAACTTTTCCAAAATATATTGATTACTATTAATATCATATATATTCATTCTACACCTCACAGTTTCATAATTTAGAACCAATTCTATTATACTACACTTTTTTCTCCCGTATTATCTTTTTCATCAACATTCTTCAACATTTTTACAATACACTTCTTCCCAAGCTATACAATTCTTATATAATACTTTATATTTATCCTAATCTTATCATATTATATATCTGTCTTTTATAAGGAGAATCCAGCCTTGACCGAATTCTCCCTATCCCACAGAATCCGTTTCCGATTCCGTCAATCAATCCCTACCATACAAATCCCTGGTATACACCTTCTCCTTCACATCATCCAGACAGCTGTCATACCTGTTCGCGATAATAGCCTGACTCAACTCTTTAAACTTCTCCAGATCATTCACCACTCTACTTCCAAAGAACGTACTTCCATCCTCCAATGTCGGCTCATAAATAACCACCGTTGCACCTTTCGCCTTAATGCGCTTCATAACTCCCTGGATAGAAGACTGGCGGAAGTTATCAGAATTTGATTTCATCGTCAGACGATAAACACCAACCACAACTTCCTTCTCTTTACTTGCATCATAATCATCATTCGCCCCATAAGCCCCTGTCATTTCCAGCACACGCTCAGCAATATAATCCTTACGTGTTCTGTTCGACTCCACGATTGCAGACATCATGTTCTGAGGTATATCCGCATAATTAGCCAGAAGCTGCTTTGTATCCTTCGGCAGACAATATCCTCCATATCCAAAAGACGGATTATTATAATGGGAACCAATACGCGGATCCAGACATACACCATTGATGATCTGCTGCGTATTCAAACCTTTCATCTCTGCATAAGTATCCAGTTCATTAAAATAAGACACACGCAAAGCCAGATATGTATTCGCAAACAACTTCACAGCCTCGGCCTCTGTAAATCCCATGATCAAAGTATCAATATTTTCCTTAATAGCCCCCTCCTGCAAAAGTCCCGCAAAAGTATTCGCAGCTTTTACAAGTCTTGCATTCTGCACATCTGTTCCAACAATAATTCTGGACGGATATAAATTGTCATACAGTGCCTTCGATTCCCTTAAAAATTCAGGGCTGAAAATAATATTATCACAGTGGAACTTCTCTCTCACGCTCGCCGTATAACCTACCGGAATTGTAGACTTGATAACCATAACAGCATCCGGATTATACTGGATCACCAATTTGATAACCGACTCTACTGCAGAAGTGTCAAAGAAATTCTTCTTACTGTCATAATTGGTAGGCGCTGCGATCACCACAAAATCCGCCTCCTTATATGCCACCTCTGCATCCAAAGTAGCCGTAAGATTCAAATCCTTCTCCGCCAGATATTCCTCAATATACTCATCCTGGATCGGAGATTTTCTCTGATTGATCAGATCTACTTTCTCCGGAATAATATCTACAGCCATTACTTCATGATTCTGTGCTAAAAGTGTTGCAAGCGATAAGCCTACATATCCTGTACCTGCTACTGCTATCTTCATACGTCAAAACTCCTCTTTTACATATCCGATTTTATATGCGAACTTTGCCTTTGCATATTTGTTATACTAAAACCTTAAAATATGGAAAATACGCTACTTGAGAACCAATCCAATTATTATATGCCCTTCACAAGGTCAGACCTCGGTATCTTTGCATCTGACTAGCATTTACTTTACTTATCCTTCATGAACTCTACTAATTAGGTCAATATGTTTTGAATTTTTTACCTCAATGAACGTATTATATGGCATTTTTTCCAATTGCTTTCCAAAACTAACCTTTACCTCTTTTACTGTCATGGGTGTGAACATTTCTCTTCCATTTTTTGTTCTCGCAAGACATTTGTTTTGTAGTCTTACAATTTTTTCTCTTTCCTCAATATCATCTATTCCTCTCATTGCCAAAGACATCACAGCATATAAACGTGCTTTGTTTACTAAAACTATATCTGTATCATCTTTATCTTTAATTTTTTTCCCTAATATTTCAGCACGTTGTCTCTTACTCAATATCATATATTCACTCCCATTTTATTCCCAAATTTTTTTCTATAAATTTTTCAATATGAATTGGCATATATGAATAAAACTCAATAATACAGTCTGAAATCACAGCATTTATATCTAAATAATCAAGGATGTAAAGCATTTTACTACTTCTTTGATCATATACTGTAATTCCAAAGGTTAACCAAGGGCGTTCTTTTACGATATTCTGAGTTTTTGTATCATACTGAATATATCTATTTTGTAAGAAATCTGGAATACTTGTTAAAAAATCCGTCCATTTATAATCCTTTTTTTCTTTCTTTTTCTTTTTATTTTGACTATAACTCTCTTCACAGTACCTTTTATTGATTGATGCTACCAAAGAATGACCTGCAATATATGACTCCTTTAGCAATTCCCCCCATTTTTGTTTTTTCATTTCATATTCTGCCCATATACTAGAATCCCCTATACAAATCTGCTCATACCAATCTTTTTCCTCGTTGTACGCTCGAAAATGTACTCTAACAGTCTTAGATGAAAAATTGTCTTTCGTTCCAGGTACCTTTTCATCAATTGGAATAATATCTTTCAAACTCTCCTCAAGTAATTTATTCAATGTAGAACACAGTTCTTGTAAATAAGCAATAAACTGATTTCCAATTATTCCTTGATTCTGATCAAGATATTGTTGAGCATTTCTATCAAGTTCCATTCCTCTAAAAAAACAGTTATCTAATTCTTCATATATTTGGAAATTCTTTTCCAATTCTTTTTCAAGTTCTTTTTTCTGCGTGTTATTTTTTTCCAACGATAATTTACTATTACAATCACTAATATTACCATCTATCTGATCTAAAAGATCTTTTTTTAAATTATTTAATTCTATATACATACTCTTACGAAATTTTCCAATCATAGAAACATATATTTGAATCATATTCAAAACATCTTCTGTAATATAATATGATTTAGGAGAACGTCCTTTTATAGTTCCAAGATTAAAATATGCCTGTGTCTTGTTGCTGTCAAGCGGCATAACAATTTTATTGTTCATCTTTTCTCTTCGATTAGTATATATTCTAAAATCTGGTTCAAAAACACTATTATCATCACTACTACGTACATAAACATCTATTGAATTAATATCCAAATTGAATGTATAACTTGAATAGGTATGAGCATATGGATGTTGCATATCATCTTCTTCATCCGGCCACCCTAAGCCCGAAACTAATGTCGTAAGCGAATGTCTGGTACTTTGCCAATTAATAATATCTCTATTATGTATATGACCACTTATATAAATATTGCAATTTAAAGAATAATTAGAAAGTATATTAGACTGTAACAGCGTTTCTTCTTCTCCCGCCAACCAATTAAGAGGATGATGTGCCAAAGCAATTACTAAATCGCAACCCTCCTTCATATATTTATTATATTCATTCTTTATTGTATTTAACTGAAATTTTCCAAATTTTAAATGTCTTTCATCTTTATCCCCAATGCAACTCCACGCTGTATTTAATAAAAGGAAACAAATTTTTTTATTATTAATATTTGTAACAGAAACACCATATGTATCTTCTTTCAGTTTATCATCTTCTTTTTTCCCAAAAATAGAATAAATATCCTTTACCATGTCTTGATATTCTCTAAAACTAAGCGAAATATATTTCCAATAGTCTGTATAAAACTTATTTGTGTCTTTATCCGAAAAATCATATTCTGCAAGTATTTTAGAATCCAATTTATTTCTAACCTTATCATGATTTCCTGGAACAATGTAAATGTCTCGCACATTCCGACCAATTGCCTCTTTAAGCCCCCGAAAGAATTCAAGAACACCACTTTTATATTTGTAGTTGCCCTTATGAACCAAGTCACCGGTTACTACAATGATGATATCTTCTACTAATTCCATTTCCTTTTTTATATCTTTCAATAAGTTTTCCATTAACAAAGACAAAATAGAACCTTCTTGGCTGATGTGTAAATCCGACAAATGCAAAATCGTAAAATCATTCATTATCATTCCTCCTGCATAACTTATTCAATTTCTCTATCGTTAATGCTTTTATTGAAAAGTACATGATTTATATATCTCTTTTACTTTACTTTTACGTTAAATTTCGACCCGATATCATTTCAAAAAGCAGTTGTCAACGCATCACTTCATTTGATAAAAGTTAGCTTAAGCAGCCACTTTCAACAATGCTCAAGAGTAAGTCAATATCACTAGCTACGCTTGGGGATAAGATTATTTCAATCAATATCCAAGCATCGACCTTTTCGTAGTCTGACCCTAGCATCTATTGAAATGATACGAATATTCCTTATTCCAACATTCATAAGCACAGATAATGAATAATAAATCATCGTTTTGTCATATATGGGGTAATAACCACTTATTTGCAACCATTCTAAGTGGATACAATCTTGTATCGGAACTGCCGTCTAAAATAATGCCTTTCATAACAATGTTCCAAACTATTTAAGTTTTTTTCCTGGATAATAGATTTTACTGATACCTAAAACTCCCTTTTTACTATCTTCTAATACTACTTTGTTCAACTTTGAACACTCCAAATAATAAGTGTCGTTCGTCTTCTTATATTTATTTTCATAATAGACCACACGATATTTATGATATGTATATCTAAAGAAGCAAAAAAGCACTGGACATTTAGAAAATCTTCTTCCAAAATCGATTTGGTTTCTATATCCATAATAACTTTTCCAGTTCAAAGACTGATCCGTTGATATAGTCGTCCTGTGATTGATATGCGCTGAGTTAACATTCTTTATTTTGGTAAGCTGACTAATTCTCATTGAGTACTCAGTATCGTCATACCAAATAAAATATTCGCCCTTAGGAAAGCCAATCTTATTAATGATTCTTTTACTAACTAACAGACCACAAAAGGACGCTAATTGGTAGTAAAAATATGGCTTATCATACTCTGCTTCCGATACGTCCTCTTTAATCATAAAGATAGGATTCTTAAGTCTACGCCGATGAGAGGTATCTATTTTTCCATCTGTTCTAATTGTTCCGGAATAAGCCTCTACTCCTATTTCCATATTATTTTCAATTTCAAACAAGAAATTCTTATCAAGCATCGCATCATCGTCAATTAAAAGCGCGTAATCACAATTGTTCGAAACATTCTTTACACCTAATTCAAATCCACCAGAGCCACCTAAATTCTTCTCAGTCGTAATAAGATTAATGTAGCTGTGCTCCTGAACATATTTTTCTAAAAACTCAGTAGTTCCGTCTGTACTGCAATTATTGATTAAAACAACTTCTGTTGCCTTTAAAGTCTGATTATTCACACACTGAAGGCACTCCTTTAAAAGATTAAGTCGATTATATGTAACAATAACAATTGAATATTTCATATTTTTCACCAATTAAACTTTACCAAACAGTTCCTTATCAGCAAGAGATAATGCACTGTCAATAACCTGATCCATATCGTAGTATTTATATTCGCCAAGTCGCCCACCGAATATGATTTTTTTCTGAGCATCTGCTAGTTTTTTATATTTACAAAACAATACTCCATTCTTCTCATCGTTTACTGGATAATATGGTTCATCCCCTGGTTTCCATTCGGAACTAAATTCACGACTGATTACAGTCTTAGGGAGATCATTTCCTTCGTCATCCTTGCCGAATTCAAACCACTTATGTTCAATGATACGAGTCCATGGAGTTTCACGATCTGTATAATTAACCACCGCATTTCCCTGGAAATTAGTTGCATCCAAAAGCTCAGTTTCAAAACGTACGGAACGGTACTGTAGATACCCCAAACTATAGCCAAAATAAGCATCAATCGCTCCTGTGTATATTATCTTTTCAGCAATTCCATCAAGTTCTTTTTTATTCTCCAAATAATCTACGCCAAGCCGCACATCAATACCATCTAGAATATTTGTAACCATTTTTGTATAACCACCCATTGGAATTCCCTGATAAAGGGCGTTAAAATAATTGTTATCAAAAATCAAGCGCACTGGCAAGCGCTTAATGATAAACGCCGGTAGCTCCTTACAGTCACGTCCCCATTGTTTTTCCGTATAACCCTTCACAAGCTTTTCAAAAATATCGCGGCCCACCAAGGAAATGGCCTGTTCCTCTAGGTTCTTAGGCATGCCTTTGATTTCTTTACACTGTTCTTCAATTTTAGCAGCTGCCTCATCAGGTGTTACCACCCCCCACATCTTATTAAAGGTATACATATTGAAAGGCATGGAGTAAAGCTCTCCTCGATAATTTGCTATTGGAGAATTGGTGAAGCGATTAAACTCGGCAAATCTCGTGATATAGTTCCATACCTTTTTATTATTTGTGTGGAAAATATGAGCCCCATACTTGTGCACATGGATACCTGCAATATTCTCTGTATAAACATTGCCGGCAATATTATCTCTTTTATCAATGACTAACACTTTCTTTCCGGCTGCTTTAGCCTGCTGAGCAAATACAGCACCATACAGACCTGCCCCTACTACCAAATAATCATATTCCATCATCTTTTTCCTACCTTTCTCAAGACTAAATTCTTTCCCTGTTCCAATATTGGATCTTTAGTAATAAGCAATTCAAATAAATAAACTATTCCACCGACACAAATCATTATTAAAAGCCCTATAGAATTATTAGGCAATACCATACCAACACCTTTTACAATTCCAAACATAACAAATCCCATCATGATATATTTAAATAAAGGCTTTATAAACTTTAGTAATGGGAGTTGTTTTCTAACACACCAGCACTGAATAATTGTTACTGTTAATTCGGCAATAACAGTGGCAATTGAAGCACCAACAGCATTCATCACTGGAATAAGGAACATATTTAAACAGAAGTTGGAAATCGCTCCTCCTACAACAGAAAGCGTGTAAAATATCTGTTGTTTCGTCGGAAGCAAATATTGTTTTCCTATTACATTACTTACTCCTATAATAAAAACTATAGGAGAAATAACAATCATAAGAGGAACGACTTCGTCAAAACCTGCTCCAAAAAAGATTGGTACGAAAACATCGGATATTGCACACAATCCAAATGCTAAGGCAGCAGCTATCATAAATGTAAATTGAAAAGCACCTTCAATATGATGCTCTATTTCTTTCTTTTCTCCTCTTGCAAAAGCAGCAGACATTGCAGGAAGCATAACTGCTCCAAGTGATGTAACAATAGTTAGTGCCACCTTGATAATCTGCTGTGCTTGCGTATAATATCCCACTTCAGTGTTATTGGCAAGAACACCTATCATAGTTTTATCTAACACCAGATAAACTTCAGTTGCAATTTGAGGAAAGAAAAGAATCAAGATTGGCTTTATATGCCGTTTTAAGCTAGTGAAAAACGAAAAGCTAAATTTAGTTAAATACTTTTTCAAATTAAACCAAAGAGACAAATTTCCTATCAAAATTGGAATTGTCAAGCAAAATGTATATAGTGATACATCATTAGCTTTTTTCACCAATACAAACGTAAGAATAATGCCAACTAATTTTACGATAGTATTTCTTATTACAGTAGTCTTGAAATTTTCTAAACCTATAAAAAACCACGAAATATCAAACGCAGTAGCAATAACTTCTATCGTCAAAATCTTGTATATTTCCGCATACTGTCCTTGCATTGCAAAAACAGCATAATAAGCAAAAGCACAAGCCATTACACATATAAAGCGAAAAATAATTATTTCCCAAAAAACTTTCGTTCGCTCTTCAGAATTATCTTGAACATATGCAATTTCTCTCTGTCCATATAGAGTAGTTCCTACAGTACCTACCATTATGAAGTAAGAGGCTATTGACCTGGCATACGAATAAGTCCCCACCCCTTCAGCTCCAAGAACTCTGGAAATATAAGGAGTTGTTATCAATGGTGCCAATATCACCAATAGCTGGTATAGGGTATTATATATATAATTTTTAACAACTTTTGATTTTCCTTGGCTAGAATTCATTATATTCCTCTACAAATAAATTTTTTTAAGCAATGTTTTTTCCATAACAACAGCATATAACATAACAAACATGTATGCTGTCTGTTCAAACATAAATGTATAAAAAGAAAACACCACAGCCATCGAAATATATGCCGTACATGTGTTAAGAGACAATGAGTTTTTCCGAATGTCGTAAAAGACGCCAGCTAAAATTCCCATAAATAGTGGCATTAAAATAAAACCAATATAAGAAAAATCCATATAGAAATCATAAAACCATGTATAAACATTGGTAGTTCCTAAACTTGTTATCACAGCATCTTTATGAAGACTTATTGAACTACCGAGCAAACCTAATCTACTCAATATATGAGTAATAAACTCAAACGTTTGGCCTCCCATATAAAGAGGACTTGTTTTCGTTGATATGATTATTCCTAAAGCTTCCACTCCGCCCGAAAAATACAAAACAGACTTGTCTAAAACCTGCATAACCACACTTGTACCATTAGCAGCATAATTACGTTGGTTAGCAATTAATATTAAAAAACCAAAGAATCCTACAATTGCTATAGGTAGATACTTTCTAAATTGCTTCTTCTGCATATGCGTTGATTCAAGATTATTAAAAAATGTTATTGCAAAAACTAGCGCAAATACAAACAAAGACATTTTTGACATTGTTATATATGCAGACAGCGTCTCCAATATAACCCAGACAACAATCATAAAATAAGCATATCTTTTTTCTTTTTTCTGCACTGATGGGCTCTCAATAGTTTTTGCTGTATATATACCTAGTAAGACATATCCCAAATATACATTAGCGCTAAACAAAAAAGCCAAAACCGCTTCAACTGTTGGTATGCTTCTATCTAAATAAAGATTACGGACATATGTATTGCGGGCTATAAAAAAAGACCAAGATCCGGCAATTCGAATTACAATAGAATAAAACAAGTATACAAGTTGCATTATTTTAAGCAGTGTAAATATTTTTGTAATTTTTTTCAGATATAAGGTATCGTATATTCTATTCAGGTCACTATTTAGATTATTGTTCTTATTTATAACAATTCTTTTTTTCGCACAAGACCAGAAGCCAATAGCTGTAAAAATTAACCCGATCATAATCCAAATATATGTTGCAAAAGTATAGATATTAACTCTATAAAAAAGATAATGAAATGCAACTACAGCCATCCATAAGTAGCACAAAAGCGATATTGGATTCAACAATGTATATACGTCTCCAAGATATTTTTTATTTATATATAATATTAAAAATAATAGCAGTAATACACTTATCAACAACATACATTATTTACCCCATTTTTTTTTAGTTTTTGATCCCTTTACATATTTTTCATAATAATATACATAAGATTTGTAATTCTCCGATGATTGAGAAATATTTCCTAATTTCATGCTTCCATCTTCTTTATGCAATACTGATATGCTATCGTTATATTCTATTATAACTTGATTCATTTCAGCTTTACATGCCAGAACATCCTCTTCAGAGAATAAGAACATTTTTTCATCAAATATATTCCTGCCAAGTTTTTTTAATGCATCTGATGATATGATTAAAAAGCTTCCGTGTGCTGCATATATTCTTTTGTATTTTTTATTTATCATATGTAAAAAAAGCCAAATCCAACGATATATTTTATTTACACCTCTTCCAATAATCAAAAAAAATTTACTATTTTTCTTAAAACCTACATAGCAACATTTATCGCTGAAATAACTATGAAATGGTTTCATAGGATTTTGATGTTTGCCACTCGCATTAATTATTTCAGGAGCGGTTATTCCCTTTCTTGAAAGATTGGAATCGTCATAGTTTTCTATTAAAATATCAGGATTAGAAATAACAATAAATCCATATTCATAGTTTTCAATTGCAAACTTAATTCCTTGATTATTTCCGTAACTGTAGCCGTTATTTTCAACGCATAAGTAATCACATTCATACTCATCTGCTAATTGTTTTATTCTTTCTGATATGTTGTTATTATAATATGCGTCAACAACTATCACCTTATAATTCGCAACTTTCTCTTTCGTTCTTTTCAGAAAATCTTCCAAGTCGTCTATGTTTCTATATACCAAAACAACAAAAATTGTTTCATAATACTGCTTCATATCTTAATATCCTCTGTTGACAGTAACATAAAACCGTTTTTTCAACTCCTTAAAGTCAGTCTTTTGTTATTGTCTCTATCAATTCATTCCACTGTCCTACAATATAATCTTTTGCAAAAGGAGGTTTATGAGCCTTTTCATATGAATTTAAAGCCATATTTTTCAACAAAGTTCTATCCTCACAAAGTAAGCTAATTTTTTCAACCATAAAATCCACTATACAATCATTTATCTCCTTTGAATATAAAGTTTCCTCTCTATGATTCCATACATCCGGGTTAGGATAACCGTTTTTATCAAAGAAATCCCATTTTGGAGAAATCATAAAACCATTTTCCCCTTCTTTTACCATTTCAGGGAATCCTGACATATTAGAAGATATTACCGGCAATCCAGCATTCATAGCCTCCAAAGTCACTGCATTTATTGAATCATCTGATGATATCATAATCAAGATGGTGCTTCTGGCATATAATTGTTTCATTTCCTGACTGTTTAAAGAATAGTCTATCCATTCTATTCCATCATTATCATTAATATATTCGTTAACCATGTTAAGTTGTGTTAAAATAGATAAATGAATATTAGACTTATATTTATCTTTCAGAATGGAGTAGGCTTTCAACAGTTCTAAACCGCATTTAGATATAAACCTAGAACCTTGTGCCACAAACAATAAGTTAACCACATCCGATTCGCATTTATCCTCTATTGATTCTGTGCTTACATATTCATTACTTGACTGAATCAGGTAAATCTGCCTTTTTTCGCCATTAAATGTTCCTACAAGATTTTCAAATGTACGTTCAGAAAATCTTGCTTGAAAAATTATTGCTTTTAAATTTTTATCACACAAATAACGCTCTATTTTACGTCGTCCTATTAAATATTTTCCCCGTTTAAGTCTATAGTGATATAAAGCTACCGGATGTTCCACATAAAGTATATAAGGTCTATCTGCATTTAAAAAACGATTATAGCTAAAATACAAGTCAGCTTTTGAATCAGAAATTTTCACTCTCTGAATAATTCCGAGTAGATCAGATAGATAAGAATATCCAATTTTAGAAGTTATCTTTGACTTAATTGAGTTTGATTTGGTATTATAAAATTTGGTATTATCGCAAATAAAATTTGCTTTTATATCTTCATTGTTAAATATTGCTTTAAACGCCCCACGAACTTTTGTCGCAACAACTATATTAACCATTACTTTCTCCCATTAATTATTTTTTCTTATACACAACAGTTTTCATGGTTCCGAACACTAGGTTAATGCAGGTAAGTACCAATGAAGAAACTTTACCCATATGCTCACCTTGATTCCACAAATAATAGTTGTATTTCTGCCTACTCAATGGTCCCTTGCTCCGATTCATTACGGAACCAGAATTTCGAATACGATACTGAGCTAAAACTTCATCCAGCAGATACGCCGGGCAATATTTGGCTACCTTTACCCAAATCGCATAATCATTTCTCTTTTTTAAATTCTCAATTTGAATCAACCCCACATACTCACAGTCGTACATCACTGTAAGGCAACCCATGTAATTAAATGTATGCATAGCCAGATTTGATACTTTCTTTGGACCAGTCACCATTGTACCATTCAGAATATTATCTTCATCTATCTCTACATAATTCGTGTAAGAGAAATGATATCCATTCTTTCTCATGAAATTAATTTGTTTTTCCAACTTCTCTGGAAGCCACAAATCATCACTATCAAGAAATGCAATCCATTTTCCTGCTGCCTCTGCAATAGCTTTATTACGAGAAATCGCTGCACCGCTATTCTTCTCATTCTTGAAGATCTTAATTCTCGGATCATTAAATGAAGCTATAACTTCATCTGAATTATCTGTAGAACAATCATCTACAATTAACAATTCCCAATTCTGATAAGTCTGATTCAAAACCGACTGGATTGTATCAGTAATAAATTTAGCAGTATTATATGAAGGCATAATTATTGAAACTAATTCAGACTGATCAGTTCTCTCATGCTTCTTCATCTCCCCGGTTCCACCTTCTACAACAGAATCATCTCCTCTAATAACATGGACCGATTGGAGGAATACCTTGGCATCCATTCCAACACCCATATTATGGACATACTCTCCATCCAGTTTTGCCTTATCGACAATCTCTATCTCATCGCGACCGTTAATCTGCGCCCAACCTGTAAGTCCGGGTTTAACATCATTTGCACCGTATTTATCTCTCTCAGCCGTTAAAAGATCCTGATTCCAGAGAGCAGGTCGAGGTCCAATCACAGACATATTGCCAATAAAAATGTCCCAAATCTGTGGGAGCTCATCCAGACTGTGCGCGCGAATAAATTTTCCCACGCGGGTAATATACTGATCAGGATTATCCAACATATGAGTTGGTACATCATGAGGTGTACACATCTTCATACTGCGAAATTTGTGCAACTTGAAATATTTTTTATTCTGTCCAACTCTCTTCTGTGTGAATAATACTGGCCCTGGATCATCAATTTTAATAGCAATCGCAATGCCCGCAAGAATCGGTGAAAGAATTACAAGTCCGCCAAAGGACAAAACAATATCCAGTCCACGCTTAATATACTTCTCATACACGCCAGCTTTATAATCAGTCTCTCCAACAGCGGCAAGATGTCCCTTCACCCCATCAGCATTTTCTTTATCATTTTCATCTTGCACAAAAATTACTTTTTTTCCTTCCATAGGATTTTTCTGTTTAGGGTTATTATCATACACCGAATCATTCTTTTTCTTTTTTGCAATAATGTTTAATCCAACAAATGTCACTCCGCTTACTACTGCTGCAATACCCAATATTTTTTTCAAATTTTTGGACATTATCATTACCTCTCTTTTGTTATTTCACCTTTGCACTTTGATATCCTAATACAATTTGACCTGCTTCTGTTCTCTCATAATCTTTTATAACTGCTCCAGCATTTAATACAGATCCAGCATTAATATGACAGCACTTCCCAACGGTAACATCATGATCAACAATTGATCCAACGCTTATAATGCACCCTGCCATAATGGTTGAATGTGCATTCACAATTGCTTTAGGCTCAATAATAACCCCTTCCTGTATTTCGCAAGTTCTACTAACATAAGCGGATGAATGTATCAGAACAGGTATAGTAAATCCTATCTCTTTGATTTTTTCTAATAACTGTTCTCTTAATTTGTTATTACCAATACCTATAAAGGCATCTGCATATTCTTCTTTAAAATTTTCTAAATCAGAAATTCTTCCAATAGCTTTCTCACTATTATCATCAATAAATGCTATATCCGTATATCCACAATCCTCTGCGACTTCTGAAACAACCTGTCCATGACCGCCCGCACCGATTATCAAAAGTTTTCTTTTCATAAACATTCCCTATCATTTTTCTTTTACACCGGATGATACGTAGCAACCACTTTCTGCACTCTCTCCTTCACATCATCCTTATTCTTATAAGCCGCCTCCAGCAACCCATCCAACTCTTTCAAAAACTCCTCCACATCAAACGGAATCGGGCACCCAATATGTATCAGATCATTCTTCGTCTTCTTCAACCCTTCCTCCGCCATCAGTTTCTCCTCATACAGCTTCTCTCCAGGTCTCAACCCACTATAAACAATCTTAATATCCACATCCGGCTTATACCCCGACAACCTGATCAGATTCCTAGCCAACGTATCAATCTTCACCGGCTCGCCCATATCCAGCACGAAAATCTCTCCGCCCTTCGCATAGGTACCTGCCAGCAACACCAGACTCACCGCCTCCGGAATCGTCATAAAATATCTGATAATATCCGGATGTGTAACCGTAACCGGTCCACCTGCCTCAATCTGTTTCTTAAAGAGCGGAATAACCGATCCGTTACTGCCTAACACATTTCCAAATCGAACTGCCACGAATTCCGTCTGGGCATTCTTTAATCCTTCTGTCACTTTCGGATCCACGATCACGTCATCCATACCATGAGTGAAGAGCTGCGGAATCTCATTCGCTTTTCCTTCTTTAATCTTATAGTCAAAAGCCTGGATGATCATTTCACACAAACGCTTGGACGCACCCATAATGTTAGTTGGGTTTACTGCTTTATCTGTACTGATCAGCACAAATCTCTTACATCCATGTGCCATCGCCGCATATGCAGTCTTATAAGTTCCCATCGCATTGTTTTTGATTGCTTCGCATGGGCTGTCTTCCATAAGAGGAACATGCTTATGTGCCGCTGCGTGATATACGATCTCCGGTCTGTATTCATCGAATACTTTAAATATCTTTCTGCTGTCACGAACAGATCCGATAATGGTATCCAGTTTCAGATCCGGATATTTCTTCCGTAATTCCTGTTGAATGTCATACGCATTGTTTTCATAAATATCGAACAATATCAGATGTTTCGGATTATGTGCCGCGATCTGTCTTGCAAGCTCAGATCCGATAGAACCAACACCTGTAACCAGAACCACTTTTCCTGTGATATACTGGAATACTTCATCCATATCCGTCTTAATCGGATCTCTTCCAAGCAAGTCTTCAATCTGAACAGGTTTCATCTTGCTTACGGATACTTCACCTGTATAAAGCTGATACATTCCCGGAAGGTTCATCAGTTCACAGCCTGTCTCATTGCAGATTCTGAGGATTTCTCTTTTATCCTCCGGTTTTGCGCTTGGAATAGCGACATAAATTTTCTCAATTCCAAACTTCGCTACCGCTTCCATGATATTCTCTCTACCGCCGAATACCGGAACATCATCTATGTATCTGCCCCATTTATTTGGATTATCATCAATGAAGCAGTAAACTCTCTCACTTGTCTCTTTGGCATGTTTAATATCGCGAAAGATCATCTGACCTGCACTTCCTGCGCCGATCAGCATGACTCTCTTCTCATATGCTACGTCTGTATTTCTCCGTCCCCTAAGCAACAGGATAAAGCGGTATGCAAACCGGATTCCCAGTGTCAGACAGAACTGAATGATAATACCGAACGCATAATAGGAAATCGGCATTCTGTGTATACATGCATTCACTACAATTAAATGAACGACTCCTGTAAATACCGTTCCCATGATCACACGGATCAGTTCTGCATAACTTGCAAAACGCCAGATACTCTTATAAAGGCGCAGAAACCAGAATACCACTACGCAGAATATTGCATAAATCCATGCTGTGTGAAAATATGTCTGCAGATAGTCTTTCTGGATTCCGCCAAATTTACAGTCAAACCGAATCCACAGTGCTGCAAAATATGACACCAGAATTGCTGTAAAGTCATATACCATCAATAACAGGGATACGATTTCCCAGTGTTCCAGTTTTTTCTTCATCTTTGTCATACCGTTACTCATTTGTATTTCTCCATATTTTTCTTTTTATTTGTCCTTCTTATTTCCAGTCCATCCCTATGTTGTCCAACTGCCTAATCCTATGTTCATCCAACACCATCCCGCTCCCCTCAGGATGTTTCCTCTTCGCCCGTATATTCGAGATCCACCTCCCCAGCTTCACTCCATTCACACTATACGAAACCGGAACATTCAGATTTCCATATTCCTCATAGTAATCTTTCGCCAGCGCATACTTCTCATTCCACTGTCTGACAGTCTTCTTCTCCGTCTTAAAGCCAATCTCCCTAAGCCGTTCCAACTGTCTCTCTTCCAATGAATTCCGGCATGCATTTTTCTCACCAAGCTGGCTTCCAATCTCCGCCAGCCATCTTCCCAGCGGCACCCCATTCTCCGTCACATACTTCACCGGAACCTCCAGCTCCCCATGCTCCAGATAATACCCTTGTGCCTCCCGGAAGTACTCTTCCCATTTCTCCCCATTCCGGTCCCAGATCATCCCCAACTTCTCCAGCTCTCCCTGCTGTTCCTTCGTCAGCGCCTGATCCAGTCCCTTATTCTTCACTTTCGTCCTCAAATTACAGACCCATCTCCCAAGCCTGAACCCATTCTCCGTCACATATCTAGCCTTAACATCCAGATTCCCATGCTCCTTGTAATAAGCCTGCAATTCTCTCAACGCCTCATTCCAGCTCTGGTCCTTACTGTCCCAGACCATCCCGATCTCATCCAGCTTCCTGACCTTCTCCTCACTCAGATTTCCGGTCACCGAACCTGCACGGACCCTGCGCTGCGTCTGAATCCAACTTCCAAGCGTAAGCCCTGTCTGCGTCAGATAACTCTTCGGAACTTTCAGATTCCCATGCTCCCGGTAATACTGCCTTGCGGCAATATAATAGGTTTCCCAGGCGGAACTTAAATTCGTCTGCAGTTTCTGGAAAAGCATCCTGCAGTCTTTCGTCTCATCCATAATGTGGAAACGCTCACTAAAGCGGAACCCTTTCCCATACGTCGTCGGAAACAGCACAAATGCTTCTTCCATTTCTTTCTTCAGACAGTCAATACAAGAAAGACTGTCAAAATTATTAACCAGGTCAAAAATAACCGGTGTCTTCCCACTGCCCGCTGACAATGCACGCCCGATCTGCTGAAGATAAATGATCGGCGACACCGTCGGACGCAGAAGAATCACACCATCCACATCATCCACATGAACCCCTTCATTGAGCATATCAATGCAGAAAAGAAGCTTCAGATGTTCACTGTTATCCTTCTTAAATTCCCTGAATTCTCTGTCTGTAGCAGTATCGTTATAAAACGCTGTATAGATCCGCGGCTCGCAGTCTACCCGGCGAAACCACGTACTGACCTGCTCTTTCATTTCGTCCATATGTTCTTTACCGGAACAAAAGACGATATATTTTCCATTTTTCTTTTCCATGTGCTTCTCAAACACAATGTCCAGTCCTTCTGCCTGTTCCAGTGCGCGGCGCAGCTGCTCAAGCAGTTTCTGGTTCTCTGTGATGAGGCCCTGATTCGATAACGCCTGGATTCTTTTCTTTAACTGATCCAGTTCTTTCTTATATGAATACATGGCTATCACATATTTCGGTTCCGGGAGTATTCCCCGGACGATAGCTTCTCCGAGTGTCATCTCGGATGCGATCTTTCCATCAAAAATCTCCTCTGCCATATTTCTCTGGTTGTCCAGATAGCGGATATTGGTCGCAGACAGCCCGAGTCTCTTCGCATCTGGACAGGCGGCCAGAAGTTTCCTGACGCTTTTGCCCCATTCTGCGGCACCACAGCGATGAAACTCATCCAGGATGATGTAATCAGGATGCAGGGTTTCGATGCTATCTTCGTTCTTCATCAGGCGGCTGTAAGACATGAACTGAATGTTTGGAAATTTCATATTCAGGTTTTCCAGCTGGGTCTGATAGATGTATTCACTTGGGGAGAGCCATAAAAAGTGATCTAACGGATGTTCTTCTGCCAGTTTGAAAGCAATCAGGGATTTGCCTGTTCCGGTTGGATGGATGATTGCTGCCATTCCAGTCTGTTCAAGCATTTCTGTCGCTGCTTTGTACGCTTCTTTATTATGTTTGAAAAGGTTTATGCCCATTTCATAATCCTCCAAAATACGCAGCAAAAGGAGTAATGTTTTCACAGATTCTTTTAATCTGTGAAAAGTATCTGAAATGTGCCTGTAATCAAGAGCTTTGAGAGAAGCTGACCACTTTTTTGACCATTTATAATAGGGAAAGAGATTTAGAATTTAAGAATTTTGATTCAGGGTATTGCCCGTGTCAGATTTATGAAATAACGTGTTCTTTCGATGGATTTTGACCACTTTTTTGACCCATAATAGATAGTTTGCCCATTTTGGGGAGAAATATACTTAGAAAAAGTCATTAAACATATATCAATTTATGGCATTATGCACAAATAATGCGACTTTTATTGACAAAATAGTCCATTCAGAATATTATATTACTAGTGATTTAATATAATTATTGAGTTTTTTAAAGAAAATTATATGGTATTGACTTTTCACAGATTAAAAGAATCTGCGAATTTCTGATATTGGATGAATTTTCTCACAACAAAAATATCCGCCTCTGATGATTTATATAATCTGTCAGAGACGGATATCTTATTTACTGAAACCCACATAAATATTAGCTTCTTTTATGCGGATTCATTCTCTTATATTTATTTTTCTCCGGAAAGAAGAATACGGTCATTATCCAGCATCTTACCGGCACCTGTCTTAAACTTCTCCAGAAGACCTTCCACTGTCAGGCCTTTCTTTTCCTCTTCATGGATATCCAGCACAATGTCTCCGGAATCCATCATCAGGATACGATTTCCCAGATCCAGGGCTGACTGCATATTGTGGGTGATCATCAGACAGGTAAGCTGATGTTCTTCCACAATCCGTTTCGTAAGATTCAGCACCTTCTCTGCAGTTCCCGGGTCAAGGGCTGCTGTATGCTCATCCAAAAGCAGAAGCTTAGGCGGGTTCATGGTTGCCATGAGAAGTGTCAGTGCCTGTCTTTGTCCGCCGGAAAGAAGTCCTACCGGCTGAGTCATTCTCTTTTCAAGTCCGATATCCAGAAGCTTTAACTCTTCATTAAAACGTTCTTTCTCCTGCCTGGACACATGGGAAAGCCATCCGCCTTTTCCTGCTGCAAGTGCCAGATTCTCTTCTATAGTCATTCCAGGCGCAGTTCCTCGCATAGGATCCTGATACAGACGGCCGATGGTCTTTGCACGTACATGCTGAGGCATAAAAGTAATGTCCTGTCCATCCAGCATGATCATGCCGGAATCTGTAAGAAAATCTCCGCAGATTGCATTAAACAGAGTAGATTTACCAGCACCGTTGGAACCGATGATCGTTGCAAAATCACCTTTCTCCAGATTCAGGGATAAATCACTGATAGCCTGTTTTTCGTTTACCGTACCTGGATTAAAGGTCTTGGAAATATGTTCAATCTTCAGCATAAATCACTGTACTCCCTTCCTGTGAGTCATTCTTCTCTTAATCTGCGGCCACTGTTTTTTCAAATATGGGCCTGAAATAGCCAGCACAACGATCACAGAAGATACCAGTTTCAGCATAAATGCCGGCATATTGAATCTCAGTGCAACGGTATATACCAGACGGAAAATAAAAGATCCAAGTACCATGCCAACAGCTCTCACGAAAATTCCACCTCTGCCAAGAATCGTACCACCGATCAGCAGGGAAGCCAGCGCAATGGTAACCATTCCCTGTCCGATATTGATATCTACGGATTTCTGTGACTGAGACAGAAGACATCCGGAAAGTGCTGTGAAGGAGTTGGCAACACAGAGACCTACAATCGTAGTAAATACCGGATTAATAGATGAGGATTTTACCATATCTGCATTATTTCCTGTTGCCCTGATTGCCAGACCAAGTCTTGTCCTTAAGAAAAATACAAGGAAGGCAATCACAATGGCTACTGCAATGAAAGCAACTACAATATCTCCTCTTCCTTTCAGCGGTGTACTTTTCAATGTTTCTTTCATCATGGAAAATACCGTCTCTGTTCTGTTCATATTGATCAGGGAGGAACCTCCCATCACTGCAATATTTACAGAATAAAGAGCCGTATTAACGATAATTCCTGCAAGAAGACTGTCAACACCCAGCTTTGTCTGAAGTATGGCTGTCACAAAGCCCGAGCATATACCTGCAGCCATAGCTGCAAAAATTGATAAAAAAGGATGTCCGCTGACTGCCACTGCTGCTCCCACTGCTGCTCCCAGTGTGAAACAGCCATCAGTGGAAAGGTCACAGACATTCAGCATGGAATAACTGAGAAACAGGGCAAGAACTGTCAATGAACAGATCAGGCCAAGTTTCAGTGCGGTCTCTCCAAGAGAGAGTATAGTCGCAATAGTCACGATGATTTCCTCCAATTTGTATTTATTTTATTACATTCAATGAACAGCAACAGAAAATATCTGCTGCTGT
>OLNH01000556.1_pt1 | contig 30317 bp, 24 predicted proteins | sample 1643101 | NCBI WGS metagenome assembly OLNH01 (sample SAMEA3136758, study PRJEB25190) | human gut metagenome | biome: human gut; feature: human-associated habitat; material: faeces | place: Austria | collected 2013
TGCCTTCTTCTCTCTGGGAAAGCTGATATTTGGCAACACCGATATCTACTGCGATCGCATCTGCTGCTCCGGAATCCAGATTCATAAATGCTGTATTATAATCAGGATTCTCTGTCAGAGAACCAAAGCTTGCTGTCAGATCTTTGTTGTCATCGCTGTTTAATGCATCCAGTGCAGCAGAAGCAGCCTGTACGACTACATTCTTACCAGCCAGATCATCCAGCTTCTCAATTCCTGAATCAGCAGCAACAACCATTACCTGCTCATTGTTCAGATATGGATCTGACCATGTATAGTCATCCTCACGTCCGTTAATTGTAAATCCGTTCCAGATACAGTCGATAGAACCGGAATTCAGTTCCATATCCTTAGAATCCCAGTTAATTGGTTTCTTTACAAGTTCCCAACCAAGATTGTCACATACTTCCTGTGCAAGATCAAGGTCGAAACCTACATAATCTCCATTATCGTCTTTATATCCGAAAGGAGGATACTCTGCGTCAAATCCTACAGTTAATGTCTTGCTGTCAGCATCTGCGTATACAGAAACAACACCTGTCATCATAGAAGCTGCCATAATCCCTGCCATGAGTACTGCTAAAGATCTCTTTTTCATGATAAATATCTCCTCTTTATCTGTTTTGTTATTTACCACACAGCCACTCTACCATGTGAAAGTATGTGTTAATCCTATCACACACTTTCTCTTCTGTCAAGTTTAAAAAAGAACCGCTATTGCAGTTCTTTTTTACTCATGATCCTGTACTTCTGTGATATTCTCTGGTAAGCGTTTCAAGCAGCCCGTCCAGATTCTCTTCTTCTGTTTTTTTCTCTGGAATTCCGGCAAAAGAATTCAGTGCTTGTTTCACACTCTCCCTGACTTCTTTTCCCAATCCTTCTTCTACTTTAAGATCTAACAGTATTTTGTCATAGTCTACTTTTTCATGAATACTTCTGTATGCCAGCAGATAAGCTTGCAGGTTCTTTACCGACTGCTCTTTCTGATAAGCCAGTAAGAAGCATTCTGCTGCCTTCTCCATCTGAAAAAGATAACTGTATGCACAGCCAAGATTATACACCACAGAAGCCTCAAATCCGGCTCTCTGCTCAGCAAGGTCATCTCTCTCCAGAATCTTCTGATATATCTGGATCGCATTTACATACATCCCATTCTCAACCAGAGCATCCCCTTTTCTCTTCTGACGGACTGCTGTACGCTCTTTGCCAAGTGCTGCAAGCTGACTGTTAAGTTCCTTCATCTCTTCATAAGTCAGATAATTGATCTCTTTAAAAATCGGATACAGCATATCCTCTGCACTTACATTTCTCTCCAGACTCTGTTTCAGTTTTGCTGCCAGTGCCGGAAGTTCCAGTTCCTCCTTGATCCAGGTACATAATTCTTCATTAAAGATCGTATGATCTGCCAGGTAAAGATTGTGGTACAGATAATAGCAGAGTTCTTCTATAGAATAGATATTCATACTGATATTCTCAATAAAATACGGATGCTCTGCTTTCTTTGTCTGACATAAAATATATCCGCTCATTCATCCATCTCCTTTACCATTCTACAGTTTCTGTCCAGGTCTTGCCGCTAGAAGGGAACATCTCTCCAAATCCCAGATCACTTACCGTCACCTTACACTCTGTTGCAGAAACATACTGTAATTCCAGCAGAAGTCTGGTAGTCTTGTTTGGACGTACCGGGATGCCAGGCAGCATCATACCTACCCGTCTCTTCTCCGGTCTGTCATAAGTACTTACCACGAAAACCAGCTCCTCTGTGTCATCAAGGATAAATTCGCAGGATGCTTTGCTGTCATACCAGTTGTTTCCGGCTTCGATCAGCGGATAATAGGTCGGAGATCCCATCACTCTCATCTCCATACCCACGTCTGCCATAACCAGAGATTCACTTAAGAAACGATATCCTTTCAGAGCCTTATTCTCCAGTCTCTCTTTCCCTGCAGAGCAGGCTCCCTTCGCAAAGAGATTATTTCCATAAAAAACTTTGCGTTTCTGATAGCACAATAGTCTGACTGACTGTTCTGCCCAGTCCTGTGAAAATCCTTCACCAGTGATCTGAATACTGGAATACAAATCCTTTCCGAGAGTTTTCTTCGCAAATTTACAGAATTCAGAGTCTCTCTCTTCTCCATCCTCAGGTAGAGATGTCTCTACGGCTTCCTCAAGTTTTACTGTAACTGGTTTCGTTGCTCCGTTCATGGTCATCTTGCGGAAAGATACGCCGTCCTGTCTGAATGTATACCAGGCAACACTTCGGTTCCAGGTTTCTCTCTTCTGGGATAATACATAATAGAAGAAACTTTCTCCATAATCCAGAAGCATATATTTCTCATGCGGAAATCCAAGTGATTCAAACGCTTTCTGGAAGTTCTCAACCTGAATCACTGTCAGTTTCTGAAGTGTCACAGCTACACACTTGATATTTCTGGTCAGCTCTGTCACTCCAAGAAATTTCAGCATTCCCTGTAAAAACTGCGCAAGGATTTCCCAGGGCGCAATCTCTCTTCCCTCGATCAGAACAGAATCTCTCTTCTCGCAGAGCCCATAAACATTGCCGATCATGATCCCGCCCTTCTCACGGACAAAATACTCTGCTTCAAGACCTACACAATAGTCTTTCTGCTCCGGTCTCCAGCAAAGACAGCTCGGCGCTTCATCCTGACTTCCGCCTACTTTCATAGAAAGAGATCTGGCTTCATCTCCTTTTCGATCATAATAACAGATCTGCGAATATTCTCTGCCAAAATCAATTCCAACAATTATATCACGAATTTCGTTCATTTATTCCTCCTGGTTTCAGAGTAATCTGCTCCTGTCCTTCCTTCTCAATTCCAAACATGTTCTGCACATACTGCTCCTGGCGAAGATACTTCTTCATCTGAGAAAGCACTTCTTTGTTCTTGTCCAGTCTGCGTGCAGAAAGCATCTGATTGATCATATGATACTTACTTACAGGCGCACCCTCAACCTTACTCATGGTAATTACGCGTTCCTGTGTCTGATTTACCTGATCACCCTTCTCTGCCTTGAAATAATATCTCAATGTTTCACCATAAAACAGTGTAAATGCTTTTGAGTAAATACCTTCATATAAGTTTCGGAGCGGCTCAGTCTGGTATTTCACCTGATTTCCAAGTCCAGCATCCAACGCATAATAAAGAGTAACTTTTGCATCCGGGTCTGTATGATATTCCACAAAAGTCTTATCATCCAACTGATATGGACTGAGAACTGATACTGGAAGCTTCTTAAAGAATGCAAAACGCATATCATTCTTCACACATTTCTGCAAGATTTCTTTTACATTCTGAAGCTGTTCTTCATCCAGATTCTTCTCCTTTGAATAAGCTTCCAGCAAAGCAAGGCTACATACAAAATCAACCGGCCATTTCTCTCTGTATACGTATTCCAGCTGTCCTCTCACAAAAGTACTCATCGGATATTCCCTTACAAAAGTTCCATATGCCACCTGTGTAAGATATGCGCCTGTGATCTGCTCTTTTCCACTGTGATGGACATAATCCTCCAAAATCTTCTCTCCCTCTTTGCGGAAATCTGCTGTGAACATCAGTAAACCAAGAAGTTTCTCTTCCAGTTCGTAGGTATCCATTTCAAATCCCTGAGCACTTTTCCACACTGCCATCAGCTCGTCGATCGGACCAAATCTGTAATCCATCAGATATTTCAGGATCACTTCGTCATATTTTCCATGTCTGTATACATCAGATGCAAGTGCAAGTAGTTCATCGTCCTCTTCCATCTCACATCTTGTCAGCATCCTGCTGGTCAGTTTAAGCTGGCTCTCTATAGAAATTCCTTCATATCCATACTCTGAAACAACTGACATCGCCTGTCTGTACAGACCTCTGCCGACCAGTACTTCCAGAAGTCCCGTACGGTCCACTTCTGCAAACTTTCGGTAATCCATCTGTTTCAGATAACTGTCCATATCCTCTTCACAGATATGCTCCGCATAATATACCAACAATTTCTCCCTGATATTTCTCTGGTATTCATCCGAAAATCCCTCTGTATCCGGAATTCTCTGAAATACTTTCAGATTAAGTGCATCTGGCTCTGTATTCTCACTGCAATGAAGTACTAATCCTTTTTCTTCGATATCAAAGGCAAGAACTTTGTCGATCATTTCCCGTTCATTAAATAATTTCTTGACATTATAATCTACAGTTGCCGCATAGCGTCTCTGCTTCTCATCCTGGAATAAGATCACTGCATCATCTGTATAAATTCTTGGATAAGCCACACCATGAATGCACGGATAGTTCTCTTCTTCTCTAAGCTGTTCATGACGCACGATCACATAGCGGATCTTTCTGTCATCACAGTACAGTCTGCAGGTAAACATCTTCTGCGCAAGCAGTTCTGCCTGCCCTTCTGTCTTCGGACTGTTCAGAAATTCCTGATAAAGGGCTGCATAATTCTCATTCATGCGTCCCTCTTTTGCCTTACGCATGGCAAAAACTTTCATATGATCACGATAATCGGCATATGCCTGAGGCTGTCGCTCTTTATTGCCTATAATACTTGCATAGATGAATGCTTTCTTGTCATCTCCAAGAGATGTATTGTTATATGTGAAATACATCAGAACCGGCTTCGGAAGTTCTCTCTGATAAGAAGTATCCATTGTTTCCACATAATACTCATACAGTCTTGTCAGACGGATTCCTTTCTCCACTGCCAGAGAAAACCATCTGAAATATTCCTGTTTCCGCGGATCTCCGAGCATGATATATCGGCAGATTGCTTCCAGCGTATCATCCGATTCAAAGGCATCGTATCCCAGCGCCAGTGCTCTGTACATACTTCTGCTGAATTCTCTCTCATATCCGGTAAGATAAGCAAATCTCATCACCAGTTCTTCTGTCAGAAGACCTTTCTGACCTGCAAACAAAAACACCTGCGTCCAGAAACTGCTCATTCTATGCAGAAGCGACGTATCATTACTGATATAATTCCACGCTTCAAGATAAAGGAACGGACTTCTACATCCCCTGTCAAAAAGCTCCTCCATCATAAAAACAAGTCTGGAAGGTGATCCCTGATCCTCCGGATTCATCTCCAGCCAGAGTTTAAACAGAAGGAAACTATCTTCTTTCTGCAGAAAGAAATTGCGCAGGCGTCTGGCTGCCTGCTCTTTATCCTTATATAATCCGGTAAGAAAACAAAGATACAGATACGCACCTGCCAGTTCCAGATTCTCTCTGGTAAAATTCTGATTCTTAAATGTTTTCAGAATCTCTCTGGCCTGCTCTACTTCCCCTTCCATATAAAGAAGATATGCTTCATAAATCTGATATTCCGGATAATCGCAGCCCTCTTCTTTCAGCTGATTGATCACAAATCGGCTGCTTCCAATCCATGTTTTGCTGTCCATTCTCCTGCAGGAATATTCCAGCAGATCACGTAGCAATTCCAGTTTGTGCCTCTTCACATGAATCTCCGTTCGAAGTTGCACTTTCGGTTCTACAGATGCGGTAATCTGATAAGTCAGCTGCTGATAAGGGCTCTTTACGATAATTTCGCCAAACTGACGTCCCTTCTTCAATCTCTCCTTATGGATCACATATTCTACCTGATAATAACTGCCTATGAAATCCTCATCCGTAACCACATGTCTGGAAACCTCCAGAAAATCTCCCTTTGTCTCCACATCCAGTCTGAGATGTCCCCATCCGCTCTTCTGAATGACAAAAGATTCCCTAACAGATTCACTGATATCATAAAAGCTGTTATGGTCTGCTTTCAGTTCAATCTTTACAGGTTCTTTTCTTCCTGTTCCGATGAGAAATTCTTCTACATTCTGGAAAGTTACCGGCTGTCTGGAAAGTCCTCTATAGAGAGCTTTCTCTTTCTTATCAGCGTCTTTTAAGAGAAGTTCAAATTTACTATCTGTAAAAATGCGGTATGCTTCCTTGAAATCATCTTTCGCAATCTCTGCAAAAGTATCCATATCCGGAACTTCTCCGGCTATACTCTTCAGTTCTGCTTTCTCCGTCTGGATCAGAAACGGCAGCTTATATTCTCCAATATTGGTCGTAAAGCAGATCCATCCTTCGTGTCTCTCACCCGGACGCATTCCTACGCCATCAATTCCGTACTGCAGTCTCACGGCAGTTCCCGAAAATTTCTCTATCCCCGGCACCACGCGTCTGTTAGAAGAGGTAATATATCCACGAATTCTCTGGTCATCCTCTGCTCCAAAATACAGTTCTCCTTTATACACGTCTCCTGCCTTCAGAGTCACTTCTATCTTATCCTGTGAAAAAATGAGCTGCGGATGTTCGTATCTGAATTTTCCACTTAATAGTTCTTCTATCGTCTTCTTCAAAATTGTCCACCTTATATCCTTGCTTTAAATTACAGTGCTGCTGTCCACAAAGCCTATTGCGATTAATTATACACCACAAACTGTATCCGCGCAATAACCCGTCTTCTGTTAATTCTCAGTAACAATTCTCATTTATCCGCCAGAGGTGAATTTTCTTTATACACATGTCTCCATGGAATCTGTCGGGAAACAGATGCAAAATCTTCTCTGCATATTTCCCGGATGCTTCCATCTGTCTGGATCAGCAGCAGCCGATCTGCCAGTGATAAAGAATCCGATAAATTCAAAGAAAGATCCACAACTGTAATTCCTTTATCCAGAAAGTCTTCCAAAAGTTTCCATATCACCATTCGATGAGTAAGGTCTGCCCCTTTAAATGGTTTCACACAGAAAACGATCTGTGGATTCTGAAGCATCACTCTGGAATAGACTAACTGGTATTTCTGCTTCTCACTCAACGCCTCCACTTTCCATTCTGAAAATTTCTTTTCTCATTTCAGCACACTCCGGTTCTTTACCTCTCTGTCATTCTCTGTGAGAGGAATGGTAATCTCCACATCTGTTCCCCTCTGCGGCACAGAATATACATGCATTCCGTATTCGTCACCAAAGATCAGATGAATACGGTTGTTTACATTTACAAGTGCAATGCCGCCTTTTTCTTCTTCTGAAGAATTCAGAGAGTCATTTGCCCTTCCAAGCTTTCTGTTCAGCGCCGCCAGTTTCTCCTCATCCATTCCTACTCCATCATCCGAAACACAGATGATCAGTCTGTCCTCAGGTGCAAGTACGACGCCGTTTTTGATGGCATCCATCGGATTGTGGATTTCTATTTTCTGTCCATCCAGATAAAACTCGCCGCTTTCTTTTGCATCTACTCCAAAGATTGCTCTGGTAGTTTCTGTTCTTCCTGCACCCATCAGTCCGGCAAATCCTACGATCTCACCTTCGTAAAGGGAGAAGTTGATATCTCTTACCATTCTTCCTGCATTCAGATTCTTCACTTCGAATACTTTCTTGCCCTTTGTGCAGGTGACTCTCGGGAATTTCTCTTTGATCTCACGACCGACCATATTTGTGATGATCTGATCCATAGTCATGTCTTTGAAATTACCGTCTGTGATGTACTGGCCATCTCGCATGATCGTTACACGGTCAACGATCTCTGCCAGTTCTTCCAGTCGATGTGATATGTATACGATTCCGCATCCCTGTGCTTTCAGATCTTTGATGATCCTGAAAAGATCTTCAATCTCTCTTGCTGTCAGCGCTGAGGTCGGCTCATCCATGATCAGGATCTTCGCATGGATGGATAATGCCTTGGCAATCTCAACCATCTGCTGTTTGGATACCGGCAGATCTCCGACTGTCTGATCCGGATCAATGTCGATTTTCAGTTCGTTCAGGATATTTCTTGCTTCCTGATGGATAATGGCAACGCTTGCTTCCTGTGCCTGCTTCGGTGTTAAGTCATCATATGACTTTCCGAATATCTCCATGGTACCACCATCTCTGGTATAAACGCCACTCAATATTTTCATAAGTGTCGATTTACCTGCACCATTTTCACCAAGCAGTGCCATAACTTCTCCTGACCGTAACTCAAAATGTACATTATCCAGAGCTTTAACACCCGGGAAAGTCCTGCTTATATTGTTCATGGAGACAATGACTTCGTTCATATATTTTCCCCCATTCAAAGCTTTTTTGTCTTTATTTTTTGTTCTTTTTTTCTATGTCATAATCATACGGCATTTTTTATTTGTGCAAAAGAGGGGAGAAATTCTTTTTTAAAGGGGTTTTTTATGCATTTTATTTCATTGCATGATTATCACCGTAAAATTTCCCCTTTAAAGCAATATTGGCAATCTATATTTGCTGTTCGTTTATAACTGGTATCTGACCGCTTATTGCTGTTCGAAGGAGACTTACTGTATCAGATTTGGATAAATGCTGTTGCTGGGCACAAAGTGAACAGTAACTAAATACTCACTTATTTGTGTATTGCGCAAAGTGAAATCGTCTTATATAATAAAGTATATCTTACAATTGAGACAGGCAATTCTTTCAGATATTCACAAAATGTCAGATTTATTCACATGAATAAAAAAGCATACACCTGTTTCAACAAATAAACGGAGGTGTCCCATGAAAAAGTTAAAAGTATTCTCTATCTCGGCAATTCTTCTTGCCATCTGCTGCTGTCTGATGTTCCCGGTTTCCGCATCTGCAGCATCTAAGATCCGCAGCAAATTCGACCACAAACCAAGCGGAAATATCTATTACTATGATAAAGACGGTCACACAGTAAAGGGACTGGTCACCATTAAAGGAAAAAAATATTACTTTAATGAAAAGGGAATCCAGCAGAATGGCTGGCAGAAGATCAAAGGAGACTATTATTTCTTCCAGATCCGTAATGGTTCCTACGCTTATATGGTAACTTCCCAGCGCGTCAATGGAATTTACCTTACCAAGAGCGGAAAGGCACGTTATAACAGTGAAGAGAAACGAAAATTGAATCTTATGGTCACTGCCAACCAGATCATGCGTCATTCAACTAAGAGAAATATGTCCAAACCAGAGAAACTGTGGAGATGTTATCTGAGAGCCGTCAGCTATGGATACGGCGGTACAGGCAATGATTATGACTTCCGCTACTATTATTCTAACTGGGATGTCAGCTATGCCGAAGACATGTTTTACCGTGGACGCGGTGACTGTTTTGCCTTTGCATCTGCGTTCGCTTATCTGGCAAATGCTGTCGGATATGAAGCCAAGGTTATCTCCTCCGGTGGACATGGATGGGCCGAGATCAAAGGAGAAGTCTGCGATCCAAACTGGGCAAAAGGCACTGGAAATATTGAACGGTATTACCGCATGAGCTATGATCTGAGCGGTGTGGATGGTCGCCCGTATTATAAAGGAAACAGAGCTTATGTGATCACTATCTGATCTGTTTTCGAATTTCCAAAACATGTTTCAATAATTCAATAGTAATCGTATTTTAACCGAATCAGGTAAATCCCCTGCTTCAATTGCGAATATCCGCCTGACTTGAAGCATTATTAGTCAAACCAATAAATTATACGCATTTACTACTTACCTGACTCAATTAACCAAAAAGTTCCGGATATCTACTCAGATAGATTACCGGAGCTTTTTTTATGAATATTTGCCTAAAATTATCAACCGTTTTTTTCTGCAGTTTTTAATAGGCGGAATACCTGTTCTACAGTATCAGTCATGTTGGCTTTTGCATTCTCCGGTTTCATGGCTTCTTCCAGTGTCACCACACCTCTGAGGATTGGGAAGAATGCGTCGATTCCGTTCTGGTTGCAGGCAACGGCTTCTTTTGTTACACTTCCTGCAAAAGCAATGACAGGAATGTCATGTTTCTTTGCCAGACGGGCAACTCCGACGGGTGCTTTGCCCATTGCAGTCTGACCATCCAGTCGGCCTTCTCCTGTAATTACGATGTCTGCATTTTCCATATATTTCTCAAGCCCGGTTTCCTCTAAAACAATCTTAATCCCGGATTCCAGAACCGCATTGGTAAAGCTTAAGAATGCAAACCCAAGTCCGCCTGCTGCACCTGTACCAGCCTGGTGTGCATTAGCTTTTGTGTATTTCTTCTCTGTAAGTGCGGCATAGTTTTCCAACCATTTGTCCATCTGCATGATCATGGATGGGGTTGCACCTTTCTGTGGACCGAATACTGCACTGCAGCCGTTTTCTCCACACAAGATGTTTGTTACGTCGCATGCAACACGGAATTCACATTCTGCAAGTTCCGGAAGTACATATTCATCTGTAATCTCTTCCAGCACTTCCAGTCCTCTTGCACCGAAAGGAACCTGTTTTCCTTCTTTGTCAAGGAACCCATATCCCAATGCCTGAAGCATTCCGATCCCGCCATCATTGGTAGCACTTCCGCCGATTCCTACGATAAAGCGTCTGCAGCCTTTTGCAATGGCATCTTTGATCACTTCTCCAACTCCATAAGTTGTGGTGTAAAGCGGGTTACGTTTCTCATCCGGAACAAGTGTAATTCCTGCTGCACCGGACATCTCGATAACTGCAGTGTGGCTACTTTCAATGATACCATATTCGCAGTTTACAGGTGTTCCAAGAGGTCCTGTTACCATTACATTCTGTGTCACTCCGTTCATTCCGCTTACTAATGCTTCCACAGTTCCCTCCCCTCCATCTGCCAGAGGTCTTACTACGATTTCCGCTTCCTGTCCATGAACTTTGCGGATTCCATCTGCGATAGCATAACCCGCTTCCATGGAACTTAAACTTCCCTTTAATGAATCAATTGCGATCACTGCTTTCATTTTCAATTTCCTCCTTATGTATTTCTTTCTGTATAATTTGTTTTGTTGCACTTAGTATATATAATTTTTATTTGGATTAATATGGTATATGTAACATTTATTTCTGTTTTCTATATTTTTTATTGTTATTTATACCAATCATAGTGTTTAATAAAAAGGCTGGCTGATCGAGTTCTTTTCGTACGATCAGTCAGCCTTTTTATTTCTTATGCTCACTCATTCACAATATTAGAATTCATTCCCAGTGTCATATCTTCATCCAGATAAACGGTAAAACAAGTATCATTATTGATCAACCCTGTAAACGATCCGTACAATTTCATTCCGCCTTTTGTAGTTCCAGTGATTTTTACTGAAACAACTGGTTTTGCCTCCTCCACAACCTCTACTTTCACAGATTCTCCGGGATTTATTACGTCTGTAATAATTTCTTTTTCGTTATTATACAGAATTGTAAGATCCTGTAACTCAAATGGAGTTGTATTCTTTATCGTAACCATGTCCTGTGCCATGAGCTGTTCCGCATATGTTACATTATCATTCACTTTAAATGCAGCTAAACCTGCGACAGCTCCAATCACAAGCATTCCGATTATTATATTTCTTAAAAGTTTTTTCATTTATAAAATCCTTTCTTTCATGATGTCATCTCTTTGTAGCTCAATTATTGTAACATCTTTCTGAAAGGATTCCTATGAATGAAATTTACAAAATTTGTGTTCGGTTTGTCTGATTTCTCCATCATAGTCATGTGCCAGTTGATTTCTGGTTTTTAACATTGTAATCCATTCATCTCCCTGGATCATTCCTGCCTGAAAAGATTCTCGCAGAACCTCTCTCGGTGAGCCTGCAACAAATCCGGTAATCGCATAATACTGAACCAGAATATCTTTCATTACTTTCCACGCTAGGTCAAAAGTAATACTGAACTTAGCACTTGTTCCACTTAATACAAAAGAATCTGACATATCACGTTCCCGTGCTTCTGAAAGAGAAGCGAGTGAGTTTTTAAAGGATTCATATCTTCTCATAAATTTTTCGTCCATATTGCTTTATATCCTCCAATAATAATTCATTTCTACATTCATCCATATCAACTACATCAATTGTATATAATGTAGGAATATCTTCCAGTTCTTCTCGGAGTTTCTCGATATCTTTTGTACCGCATACAGCAATATCTATGTCACTTCTTTCCAGTGCAGTTCCTTTTGCCCTTGAGCCAAACAGTATAACTTTTGTTACTGAATTATTTTTGCATATTCGTATGATTTCCTGTAAAATTTCTTCTATCTGCATGCCTTACACTTTTCCTTTATACCCATAGTCATATCAAACACATCTTAAGATTTATAATACGAGATACTCAAAGAAAAATCAATCCCTGCCCAAAAGTATTATCTCTTACGTTGACTTTCCTTCCACCATATCGTATCATTTAATACAATTCAAAAAAGGAGGTTACGTCCATGCAGGACACAAAAAATTTTCTGGGTACGGAGCCTGTTGGAAAGCTTCTGCTGAAGCTGTCTGTTCCAACAGTGATCGCCCAGCTTATCAACATGCTTTATAACATTGTAGACCGAATTTATATCGGCCATATTCCAGGAGACGGCAGTCGGGCACTTACCGGTGTGGGAGTCTGTATGCCAATCATCATGATCGTTTCCGCTTTTGCAGCGCTGGTCAGTTCCGGTGGCGCACCAAGAGCTTCTATCTATATGGGCAAACAGGATAATGACTCCGCCGAGAATATATTAGGTAACTGTTTTAGTCTCCAGATCATTTTTTCTGTTATTCTGACAGCCATCCTGCTGATCTGGGGAAAAGATTTATTACTGACTTTCGGTGCCAGTGAAAACACGATCAGTTATGCCGTAGATTACATGAATATCTATGCTTTCGGTACTCTGTTTGTACAGTTAACTCTTGGTATGAACGCATTTATCACTGCGCAAGGATTTACAACCATTTCCATGGTGTCTGTCCTGATCGGTGCTGTCTGCAATATTACGTTAGACCCCATCTTTATCTTTGCTCTTCATATGGGAGTAAAAGGTGCAGCGCTGGCAACTATTATTTCTCAGGCAATTTCTACAATCTGGGTAGTTCTGTTTCTCTGCAGTAAAAAGACTCAGCTTCATCTCCGAAAGAAATATATGCGTCTGATACCAAAGGTAATTCTTCCATGTGTCGCACTTGGCCTTGCTGCTTTCATTATGCAGGCAAGTGAAAGCGTTGTATCTATCTGCTTTAATTCTTCTCTGCTCCGTTACGGAGGAGATATTGCAGTTGGAGCCATGACCATTTTGACCAGTGTTATGCAGTTTGCCATGCTTCCGCTTCAGGGAATTGCGCAGGGAGCACAGCCAATTTCCAGCTACAATTATGGAGCAAAAAATGCAGACAGAGTAAAGAAAACTTTCCGTTTACTTCTGATTGTCTGTCTGTCATATTCTGCAATTCTCTGGGCTGCTGTACAGCTTATTCCGAGAGTGTTCGTAAGCATTTTTACTGCAGATACAAATCTTATCGGATTTACTGCACCAATGCTGAAAATCTATCTTGGCGGTCTGTTCCTGTTCGGTATCCAGATTGCCTGCCAGATGACATTTACTTCCCTTGGAAAAGCGGTAAATTCTATTATTGTTGCAGTTGTCCGTAAATTCGTACTGCTGATCCCGCTTATTTATATTATGCCACATATGGTATCTGCTTCAACTACTGGTGTATATATGGCAGAACCGATCGCTGATATTATTGCGGTACTCTTTACATCCGCATTATTTGCGGTTCAGTTTAAAAAGGCACTTGCTGAAATTCAGAATTAAATAACAACCTATAATAAGGGACGAACATTAACTGATAGGATACCTTCTAAGTAGATTTTGATTTTTTACCTTGTCTACTTAGGAGGTGTCCTATCGAAACGTTCGCCCCTTAAGCTATGTTCTTCTATAAAATTAAACTTTTTCTGGCATCTGTTCTTCCATTGTTTTTTATTGAGAATTTATACCATTTTCCGGCATTCTCTTATAATTTTCCCTGCTGTCTGAAATCTTCCATAAGGTCTATCAGTTCGGAAACTGGATGTTCTTGTATTAACTTCAGTTTAACATGAAGCAATCCTCAAAACAAGTCATTAATCACTTCCGGGACCGTCTGCAAATGATCTGCTTTCCATGCTTTTGCGCCGCAGAAGAGTAGGCCGTCGTCTATATTTCCTTTTACTGCGTTGATAAGTCCATCAGTGATGCAGTAAGGAATTTCTTTTGGACTGCATTTTACGAGGCATCCGTGGCAGGGGCTGTGGGGGATCTGTTCTCCGTTCATGACGCTAGTCATAAATTTGTTCATGATGGCACGGCCCGGCATTCCTACCGGGCTTTTTACGATGGCAATATCGGATTCTTTTGCTTTTAAGTGAGCTTCTTTATAACGGATATCGGCATCACATTCCTCGGTTGTGATAAAGCGGGTAGCTACCTGAATGCCGTCAGCACCGAGGGCATCTACTTTTCGTACATCTTCCCGATTGTAAATACCACCAGCTACGATTACAGGGATTTCGGTCTGATATTTCTTTGCATATGATTTTACTGTTGTGATAACTTTCTTTATTTCTTCGCTATAAGATTCTTCGGTATATTTCTCCAGTTCTTCTTTATGAAAACCGAGATGTCCACCTGCCTGAGGGCCTTCGATCACTACCAGATCTGCGGTTCTTTTGTATTTTCGTTCCCAGTATTTCAGGATTACTTTTGCAGATTTGTCTGTGGATACGATGGGTGCAATCTTCGTCTGGCTGCCTTTTACCAGGTCCGGAAGTTCTGTGGGAAGTCCGGCACCGGAGATGATGATGTCTGCGCCTGCTTTTACTGCTGCTTTTACGTGGGCGGCGTATTCTTTTAATGCTACCATAATGTTGTAACCTATGATCCCATCCCTGGAAATCCCACGGGCTTTTTTCATTTCACTGGCAATAGCGCGTTCGTTCGCTGCTGCCGGGTTTCTGTCGAAGTCTTCTTCTCTGTAGCCGATCTGTGCAGTAGAAATAATCCCAACTCCACCTGCCTTCGCAACAGAACCGGCAAGCCTGCCAAGACTGATGCCAACTCCCATTCCGCCCTGGATCAGTGGAACTCTTGTGATTTTATCTCCTATTTTGAAATTATTCATTATGATTCTTCTCCTGTTATTTATTTGTCTATTAAATATTTTGATATTCAAAGTATATCACAATATTTATTTTTGTCAAGAAAAACTATTTTATATAGTTTTCAATACTATATAACTAATAAATATACTGCTCGCTCATAAACGAATATCCGTTCTGCAATTTTTCTAAAAAACTCTTTCCTGATGCAGACAATTCTATTGCTTATTGTTCTTATCAATTGAACTAATAAATATACTTAATTCAGTTAAGCAAAATAAAACAGTTTGAGAAATATATCTCTGAGTTGAAACCTACCAGCTTTGAAATTTTCCCGATGTCATAGTCTGTTCGGAGCAAATATTGTCTGGCATATTCCAGGCGCATTTCCAATAGAACTTCCAACGGAGTTTTCCCAAATGTTTCTTTTGTTGCTCTCGCAAGATAATTTCTGTGTAAATGAAAGTGTTCTTCCAGGCTCTGATTGGTGACAGGTTCTGCCAGATGATTTTCCAGATAAATCTGTATCTGCTCTGCCAGAAGTGTCATCCTGTCTTTATGTATTCCAACATTCTCTATAAACCTTAAGAACCGAAGAAAAAGTTCCTCTGTTTTCCATATATCTGTCCCGTTTTCCTGAACAGTACTGTCCAGGATGTTCTGAAAGAGTTCAAACAGCACTTCCGGTTCTTTGATCACTGCGTGTTTTGGCAGATGCAGGGTGTAAGAACACTGATGATAATGCTGATCCGGTATCGGCAGTTTCGATATAAAGCGGCTGGCTTTTTTGCTCTGTTTCCACTGTGCGGTCGTGTAAAAATGTAGCTAGTAGAATTCGGTATCTTCCTGGCATGGCTTCCAGGAACAGTGGTGCCTGTCCGGCAATAATATAAACATTTCATTTTCTTTGATCTCATATTTTCTGTCATCTTCTTCAAGAAACAAGCATCCCTTTTTTACCGCGATCAAGTCAAAAAAGCCAAGATTCTTTCGATCTACATGACTTTGTCCCTTTCTCATTTTCCTGTAATTTCCCTCTATGAAATCAGGAAACGGAGGGGTTGAAATAGAAATAATATCACCAGACATACCTTTAACTCCATTCTTAAAGTCCTGCGGATATCCGCCTGCCAGATATAACTTATGAAACAGCATACCATCCAGAAAAGGAGAGACATTCTCGAAGAAAAGATTTTCATAGTCGCAGTAAGTTCCGACTGATTTTGTTTTTCCTTTCACCTGATAGAGTCCGAGATTCGTGCCTGTTCCGTCTCTTCTTACCATACTTAACTTTGTATAGTCTGTAGAGATGGCTGGAAAAACTGCTGCTGAATTATGAATATTTCTGAGCACATTCTTATCCCGGAACATCACATATGCAAACGATACCCAAATACCAAAGTCTGTGATCTGAATCTTCTTTTGTATATTATTTTCAAGTTCAATCTTCCAGAAAAGTGCTTCCGCATCTACACTCAAATCATAGATTATTTTCACTTTAAATTTTTCAAAAAAATACCCCTTATCAGATCAGGATTGTTTTCCTGTCTGTTTAAGGGGTATCTTATTTACGGTCTGAGTTCTTTCATCCACACAAGCATTTCACCCTCTCCTCTGTTATTCCAGTAAGGATACGGGATTGCTGTCAGTTCTACGTCTTCCAGCTGTGGTTTCTGTCCGCTGTACAGGCTGTTAGAAACAGAGGATTCTACAATCTTCTTTCCTCTGGCTTTTACAGTCACGATTCCGCCAAAAAGATCAGATTTCTCTTCTTCCAGAGCTGTATCTGTGTCCACAAAAACGGCCGGAAGATTTTGTGAATTATCAATTTCTTCCAGACAGTATACCAGCGGTCCACGAACAATTGCTGCTTTTCCCGAATCTGCACGTACCTGTGGATTCGCGTAAACAAATTTAGCCGGTGCTGCAAAGCTTACTTCTATTCTTGTGTCTTTTTCTACATGAACTCTGCGGTAGCCTTTTTCCAGTTCTTTATTTTCTTCATACATATTTCCGTCTGCTGTTACCTGATAATCCTGTGCATAATCCGGTACACGAAGCAACAAATCCATTCCTCCTTCCGGTACATTCTTTATTTCAAGACTATAAGTATTTACCCACGGAAATTCTGTCTGAAGTTTCACGGAAATCTTGTTTTCATTCCAGTCGAGTTCTGTCTCATTGGATACAAAGAGATTAACATATAACTCTTTTTTCTTCGAGTTCTCTGCATAGATATACTGTCCGAGAGATGCAAGTGTTCTTGCAATATTCGGAGGACAGCATGCCACGCCAAACCATTTTTGACGGATTGGTTTTACATGTTTTTTCGATGTTCCTTCCATGCATGCAGGCGGCCATACTTCCAGAGGATTTACATAGAAAAAGCTCTTTCCATCCAATGCGATTCCCGCAAGAACGGTATTATACAATGCACGCTCAGCCACATCAATGTACTGACTTTCTCCTGTGATCTGTGCCATTCTCAGGCCAAACAGAGCCAGTCCGATAGATGCACAGCTCTCAGAATAATTGCTGTCATTCGGCAAATCATAGTCAACTGTAAAACGTTCCAGATAACCAGAGGAACCAATACCGCCGGTAATGTACATACGTTTCTGAACAATATTATTCCACAATGTTTTGCAGGCATTCAGCAGACCTTCATCCTGATAAGCCTCCGCCAGATCAGCCATTGCACAGTACAGGTAAACCGCACGTACTGCATGTCCTTCTGCTGTTGTCTGCTCTCTTACCGGTTTGTCTGACTGGGAATATTCCGGTGTATAGTCTGAAAATTCAGAAAAAATCAGTTTATAATCCAGGCGGCTCATTTCTTTCATAAAGTAATTCTCGCCCACACCTCTGGCATCTATAAAATATTTCGCCTGATCCAGATACTTCTGATTTCCTGTGACACGAGCAAGTTTGATCAAGCCGATCTCCACTTCCTCATGTCCCGGATATCCGTGAATTTTTCCCTCTTCTGTTCCAAAAGTATCGCAGATTAAATCTGCAAATTTACACAGGCAGTCCAGAAGTTTTCTTTTTCCTGTTCCCTCATAATAGGCAACTGCTGCTTCCATCAGATGACCTGCTGTATATAATTCATGTCCTTCGCATAAATCTGTCCAGCGTTTTTCCGGCTCTTTAATCGTGAAATAGGTATTAATATATCCATCCTCACACTGTGCATCTGCGATCAGATCAATGACCTCATCTGCCGTTTTTTCCAGTGCTTCATCCGGATAGCATGCCAGTGAAAAACCAACTGCTTCCAACCATTTCGCTACATCTGTATCCTGAAAAACAGCTCCATAAAATTCCCCCTCGGCTCTTCCTGCTGCAATCTTAAAATTCTCCAGACAATGACTGGATTCTGCGTCTGGAATTCTGTCATTCATTGCCTCCCACTGATACGGGATGATCGCATTTCTTACAAGATCAACATGTTTTGACCAGAATGGATCATGGATAGAAATATTCTTTATATCTAATGAATTTGATCTCATATTCTACGTCTCCTTTTATCGTTCTTAATAGTAAATCAGTGTATGTTTTTAGTTTACGCTTTTACAGCTCCGTTTGTCAATCCACTGACAATATATCTCTGCATAAAGATAAAGATCAGTACAACCGGTGAAATTGCAATGATACCAAATGCCATAGTGGAGTTCCACAATGTCTGATACTGCTGTACATAATTATAAATACTGGAAGTGATCGGTCTCATGTTCGGGTTTGTGATAAATGTAATACCATAGATCAGGTCGCCCCATGCATATACAAAGGAGAATACTGCTGCAACAACTACGCCCGGTTTTGCGATTGGAAGCATGATCATGAAGAAAGATTTCCAGTATCCGCATCCGTCAATATTTGCGGCTTCATCCAGTTCTTTTGGAATGGATAAGAAATACGTTCTTAAAATAATGATACTGAACGGAATTCCCAGGGTGGCATCTGCCAGGATCGGTGCCCAATATGTATTTAACAGACCGATTTTTGAGAACATGATATACAGAGAAGTCAGTACCAGTGTAGACGGAAGCATCTGTGTGATCAGGAAAAACAGGATAAACGCTTTCTTTGCACGAAAACGGAATCTTGCCAGTCCATAAGCTGCCGGGATGGATAACAGTGTGGAAATAATGGTGGAACCAACTGCTATGATCGCACTGTTTTTAAATCCGCGAAGTGTATCACCGGACGCGGAAAGCTGTGCCTTAAATGCATCAAGAGTCAGATTTCTCGGCCACAATGGAGTCGGAATCTCAAATATTTCCACCTGAGTTTTTAATGCAGTTACAACCATCCAATACAGAGGAAAAATAAAAATAATGAAAATGATCAGACCAACTATAAAGGACACTACCTGGCCTTTTTTCTGTTTTTTACCCATTACATGATTTCCTCCTCTTCATTGATTAATTTAATGTAAAAGATTCCTACCACAAGCAGAATCAGGAACAGAATATTGGCTGCTGCCGCACCTTTGCTGAACTGAAACTCCTCAAAGGAAAGTCTGTATGCATAAGTGGAAACCAGCTCTGTGGAATTGATCGGTCCACCTTTTGTCATAACCCATACAAGGTCAAATACTTTGAATGTATATACGAATCCTAATGTCAGAACAGACATGATCGCCGGTTTGATCATTGGAATTGTGATCATAAATAAGGTCTGAATTTTATTTGCGCCATCCAAGCTGCAGCTTTCATAAACTTCAGCCGGAATTGTAGTAAGTCCTGTGATCAGAAGCATCATGTTAAACGGAATACCAATCCAGATATTCGCAACAACGATCGCAACCATCGCAGATGTCGGATGTAACAGCCATTCCATTGGCTGGTCAATGATATGTAACGAAACAAGAAACTGGTTCACAATACCGCCGGAACTTGCAAACATAAATTTAAAAAGCAGACCTGCAACTGTAACCGGAAGCAGCCAGGAAATCATAGTCACGCCTCTGAAAAAAGAACATCCCGGGAACTTCTTATTAAATAACAGTGCCAGTGCAAAACCGATAATAAACTGAAAGAAAATCGATCCGACTGTAAATACCAGTGTATTAATGATAGATTTACTTAAAATAGAATTTCCGCTTGTAAATAATTCGATATAGTTCTGTAATCCTACAAACATCTGATTCTGCGGCTGTGCAAAGGAATAAACATCCACATTTTTAAAGCTCAGGATCAGGTTCTGGATCATTGGATAGCCAATAAAAACCATCATATAAATTGCTGCGGGAAGGGCGAACAGAAATCCCATCTTTGCCCCGCCGTTTAACTTTCTTTGTTTTTTCATTTTTTCTGCCCCCTTGTGTGGTAGTCCTAAGAAAAAGATGCCCCAGCGCATGAGGCGAGGCATCTTTTCACTTGTATTTTCTGCATCTATCCTATAACAGTTATCTGCGTATTCAGAGTTCAACAGATATTATTTCATTTTTTATTTCACTGCGTCTACTGCTGCCTGTGTATCTGCGGCTGCCTGTTCCGGAGTCTTGGCAGAAGTCATAACTTCCTGGAAACCTGTCTGGATCGCACTTGAATAAGACGGCCAAGATGCGCTTGGTCCCCTCGGGATAGATGTTTCAATCTGAGTCAGGAATGCTTTCTGGATCGGATCTTCTGTCCAGTAAGTATCTTTTGCTGCCTCTGTTTTTGGAGGATAGGAACCATACTGTTTCATGGCTTCTACCATTACATCTGTCTGATCATAATATTTCAGGAAAGCTTCTGCTCCTGATGTGTCGTCTTTGTTTACAACACCCATGTTTTCTCCACCAAGGATGGAAGTTGCCTGACCGGAATCAGCATCTTTCTTTGGAAGTACCGTTACTCCATAATTTAAATCCGGTGCGTTTGCTTCGATTCCAGGGATCTGCCATGGTCCGTTCTGCTGCATTGCCAGGTTTCCAGCCATAAAGTTATTGTTTACGTCAGACTGTGTCCAGTTTACACACTCTTTTGTCCAGGAACCATCTTCGATCATTTCCTGCATTAATTTGTAAGCATCTACTCCATCTTCAATGTCTGTGTAGGAGCCGCCTGCAGTGTAAATCCACTGTAAACACTGGAAAGTACCTTCATCTGTATTTGTTGCTGCATTTCCAAATCCGTAAACACCGTCTTTTGTAAGTGCTTTTGCCATTTCATGGAATTCATCCCATGTGGTATTCTCATCTGGATAATCAATTCCTGCTGCATCAAACATATCTTTGTTATAATACAGAGCTGTACAGTTAGTTGCAAATGGAATTCCATAATGTTTTCCGTCCATCATTGTGGATTCCAGCGGACCTTCAATATACTCATCCCAGTTAATATCCGCATCAGAAATATCTCCGAATAATCCAAGCTGGATAAAAGATGCCATGCTGCATCCATCCAGAATAACCAGATCCGGAAGCTCACCGGAAGCGATTCCAAGTGTCAGCTGTTTCTCATAATCAGAAAACGGAACATACACATGTGTTGCTTCGTATTCATCCTGAGAAGCGTTAAATCCATCCAGTAAAGACTGGATCATTTCTTTCTGTGCATCTGTCTCAAAATAGTCCCAGATCACAACTTCTTTTTTGTCTGCTGCAGATGCGGTCACCGCTGTTGCAGACAGCATGGTAGCTGCACATGCCATAGATAATGCAACGGCCATAACTTTTTTCATCTTCATAAAAAAACCTCCCTTGTAATGATTTTCCTCAGCTCCTTTGCTGTTGAACTCATTATAAGAGAGGTTTTGTTTTTCGTTAATTCTAATAATTTAAGAAAAGTGGACTATTTTATTTTTTCTCCACCAGTTGATACATTTTATCTGTCAGTTTCTGAGCAACACTTTCCCACTGAGGAATTGATGTCCTTGTCACTGCATCTTCCATCTGTCTGACAAACACTTCCATTCTTTCATCCTGTTTCGCCATTTCCTGCGCTGCACTGATTTTCGCCGGAAGAACATTTGCTGTTTCACAGAAAGCCAGAAGTTCCTGACCATCCATACAGAAATTCAGAAATGCAAGAGAACCTGTTACATTTTTCCCCTTAATGATCGCGATATTCTCTCCTCCCAGAACAGCCGCATTCTCCGTCGTTTCAGCATCTTTGCCAGGAATCGGTGCAACTCCATAATCAATCCCGGACTCATCCAGCATCGGAAATGCCCATGGACCATTCTGTATTATCGCTGCTTTTCCCTGAACAAATTCCCTGAAAACATCTGTCTGGGTAAGATTAATGCAGTTTTCTGACAGACTGCCATCTTCCAGCAATTCCGAAAAGAATCCATAGGTTTGCGTCCATGGACTTTCCTGTGTATTCTCCTGCAGATCTGAAGGATCTCCACTTGCAGCCAGGATCCAGGAAAGGATCTGAAAAGCCCCCTGTTCTCCTTCTATTCCACACATAAGAAATCCATCATGCTCTCCGGTTGTAAGTTTCTTTGCTGTTTCCCTGAGTTCCGCCCAGGTAGAAGGCGGCTCACATCCTGCCTCTTTCAACATTGTTTTGTTGTAGATCAGAGCTGTATTATTGCAGTTAAACGGTACTCCATAATATCTGTCCTCGTATTTTACAGTATCAATAATGGAAGCATAATACTCTTTCTCCAAATTCCAGTCCTGCACTTCTTCTGTAATGTCTTCAAATAGTCCAAGCCTTATCATGGATGGGGTGTCAGGATTGTCCAGAATCGCCATATCTGGAAGTTTATTTTCTGTATATGCCGAAGACAGACCTTTCACAAAGCCAGTCATAGGAACATATTCCCATGATACATGATATTGATTCTGGGACTGGTTAAAATCCCGGATCAGTTTATTCAGCCCGTCCCGCTGTGCCTGCGTTTCATAGTAGGACCATATTACCAACTCTTCTTTTTTATTTTCCTCTTCCTGTTTTTCATAGTCTGCTTTCTGACATCCGCCAAGCCCGATCATTGCAGATAAAAAAACAGCCAAGCCAAGTTTCTTCCACATATTTCTTATGCCTCTCAGTTATTCTGTCTGTAGTCTCCCGGTGAAATTCCCATTTCTTCTTTAAATACTCTGTTAAAATACTTTGGATCATTGTAGCCAACCTGCAATGCAATCGAATAAATCTTCTCATCGGTTCCTTTTAGAAGACGTTTTGCCTGACTAATCCGGAAACGCTTCAGAAAAGTGGAGAAATTGATCCCTACTTCCTTGTTAAACAAAGTACTCAGATATTCCGGCGTAATCTCCAGACGCTCTGCCAGCATATCAAGGGAAATATTCTCACTGTAATGCTCCCGGATAAAATTAATGGCTCTTCGGATTGCATAATTACGGATATCTTCTTTTTTATCCTTGGATTCCAGGATAGTGTCCACTGCTTTTTGAAAACACGCTTCCAGCTCTCCTTCTGTAATTTTTTCAGAGGCAAGGTGTTCCAGATCCTGGTTCTGTAACAGTTTATATGCCTGCTGATTCACCTCGTGGCATACATTTTCCAGAAATGCCAACATCTTTTTATAGGTCTTCCTGATATATTTGGGACTGCATTTCATCTCTTTGGTATATTTCAGGAAATTTTCGCACTCTTTTTTCAGCTTTTCTGATGACTCGCTGCACAACGCTGTCTGTATCCGGTTTTCCAGATGTACCGGATATTGGAAATCCTCCACAGGAACTTTTCTTATCTTTTCTTCTGTAAGAATTTCCCGATATCCCATACGGATTCCGTACAGATAATCTTTTCTCATTTTCTGAACATTTTCCTGAATTTCTTCCAGCTCATCAGAAATCGCAAATATCCAGACAGGCTGTTCCTCTTCTGTCAGATTCTGATAAAGCCGTCTTGTCAATTTCCGTTCCAGTTCTTCTTCCGAAATCTCACCCTGTACAAGCAAAAAGATTTCCTGCGTGTTTTCCAGTGTAACCGGATAAACATTTAATTCCGGATAACTCTCTTTCATTTTTTCGAACTGCTGCTGTATACTTCTGGAATATTTTGTGCTGGTATTTCCCACATATCCCGCAAGAACAAATACTGGCGTTTTCTCAGCAAAAGCACCTGTTTTCAGAAGCTTCCGGCAGATATCTGTAACATCTTTTTTCCCTCCCAGAAGCATTTCTCTGAGAAGTCCTTCTGTTGTCTGTATGCTTTCTTCTTCCTCAGCATCAATTTTCTTCTGAATCTTGTCCAGAAGCTGTGTGACATCCTCCGGTGCCAGTGGTTTCAGAAGATAATCATCCACTCCGTATCTGATCGCAGTCTGCGCATATTCAAACTCGGAATAGCCGCTTAAGATCACAAAATGACAGTTATTTCCCATTTTTACAGATTCCTGTAACATCTCCAACCCATCCATCACGGGCATGCGAATGTCTGAAATTACAAGTTCCGGATGAAATCTGTTGATCATTTCCAGTCCTTCTTTTCCATTTTTCGCTTCTCCTACCACTGTGTGTTGTGTATGTGCAGATATCAGTCTGGAAATTCCCATCCGGATCTTTATCTCATCCTCCACAATCAAAATTCTCATTTGTATTCTCCCCCTCTGTTGCTGTCATTCTTTTGTACTCATAGATCCTGCAATGAAGGCAGCCGCAGCGTGATCACAGTTCCCATACCTTCTATACTGCTGACATTCCAGGATGCTTTTTCACCATAATACATGTTCATTCTGGAAAAAGCATTATGCAGACCGATGCTCTTTCCCTCATCTTTAATCGCCTCTTCTTTGTTATTAAAGCATTTCAGCATTTCCTGAGGCATCCCTGCCCCGTTGTCTTCTATGATAATGATGATTCCCTGTTCATGTTCTGCTGCCATAATATCAATCTGAAGCAGACCTCCACTTTCTATTTCTTTAAATCCATGAATAATGGCATTTTCCACAAATGGCTGCAGCAACAGTTTATACACTTTCTCTGTGTAGGTTTCTTCTTCTATATTCAGCTTGTAAGAAAACGCATCATTAAAGCGCATCTGCTGCAGACTGATATATTTTTCCAGCCAGTCTGCCAGTTCTCTGATCGTTACGATCTGATTGCTTTTATTCACACTGTACCTGAGAATTACTCCCAGATTCCGGATCATTTTGCTGATCTCATATTCTTCCTTCTCAATTGCCATCCAGTTGATAGAATCCAGTGTATTATAAAGAAAATGTGGGTTAATCTGAGCTTCCAGTGCCCTTATTTCGGCATTTTTCTGATTTTCCTCGGCTTCCGTCACTTCCTGGATCAGTTCTCTTACCTTCACGGTCATCTCATTGAAATTATCTGCAATTGTACCGATCTCATCAAAAGACTGAACCGGTACCACAACATCCAGATTTCCTTTCTTTACTTCCTGCATTCCACTGACAACAGATTTCACAGATGTATCCAGGTTTCTTACTGTGTAAAAAATCAGAGCAAGAGCAAAAACAAGCAGCAATACTGTAATCCCAAGCTGTGTTCCCTGCGTTCTGGTCAGGTCTTTGAGCATATAATCTCTGTCATAAGCATTGTAGAAAATCCAACCGGTATCTGCATCCTCGTATTGATTCAATGCCACATTTTTGTTGCGGAGATATCCGGATACATTAACAAATTCCTTAATATTTAGCTGGGGATTGATCGCATTACCGGTAAAATCTTCATCCGGATAGGACACCACACGCTGTTCTTTATTCAGGATAAAATTCACACTCGGATCTTCTTTACTTCCATTTCCGCAGATAGAGCTTAAAATTTTCTGATCTACCGACATGATCACAGTTGCAATACTTCCTTTTTCGAGATTATTAAAATCAAACATTCTTTTGGAAATATGAAAAAAATGTCCTGCATTTTCTTCTCCCTGAAAATTCATGGTATCTGTCAGAACCATGCCGGGAGCATCCAGTGATTCACGATAAGGTGGAATCTGCCGCATATCCGAATAATTATGCCAGATGGTATTTAAAGACGAATCTGTCTCGAAATCATAAATTACAGCCGTTCCATCCGGGCAGACAATGCTCAGGCATCGGATCCCCGCATCACTGTTGCGGTACTGCTTCAGGCGCTTTATGATCTGATTATATGCAACTGCCTTATGGCTCTCCTGTATATCACTTAACTCGCTGACACACTCTGTCACCTGATCATCCTTGTAAATCTGATAGAGAAGATTCGTATATACTTCCATATTCAGATTTACACGCTCTGCAATCTGTGTCAGATTGCTGACCATCAGTTCGTCAATCTTTTCTGTCATCTGCTTTCTGTTTACCTGAAATACATAAACCTGCATCAGCAGAAGTGGAATAATGGAAGCGAACGCAAACGCACAGAGCAATTTATGCCCGAGTTTCCAGCTATTATAATGTTTCAGTATTCTTTTCCATATCCTCATCTTTGACTTCTCCGACCAACTGCTCACAACTGAACAGTTCTCTGACTGCATTCTCATATACTGCACATTTCTCAGCCTTCTTGATTTTCTTTGCATATTTTTTATTGTTCGTAAACATTGGTGCCAGATAAGACCATAATTCTTTCATGCGGAACAGAATATTTCTGTCACCCGAAAGATCTTCGCAGTATTCCTGATACATAATATTGTGAAATCTGCGGATTTCTTCTTTCGATGCAGGTGCTCCGCCACGGATTTCTCTTGCAAGTGCAGGATTTTTCAAAGTTCCTCTGCCGATCATGATGCAGTCCAGTGACGGAAACATTTCCTGCAGTCTGATACAATCCTGTACAGTAACGATATCGCCATTATAACACACCGGACTCTTTGAATGTTCCACTGCTTCTCCGAATGTTTCCAGACGCGGTGTATTTTTGTAATAGTCTTTCTGTACTCTTGCATGGACAATCAGTTCTTCCAGAGAATATTTATTATAAATCGCCAGAAGGTCTTCAAATTCTTCCGGTTCATCCATTCCAAGGCGGGTCTTGATCGAAATCTTCATATCACATTTACTGAAAATCTCATCCAGAAATTTATCCAGTTCATCCGGCCTGTCCAGAAATCCTGCGCCTCTGCCTTTCGTCACAACAGTCTTTGACGGACAGCCAAGATTCAGGTTTACTTCGTTATAGCCATATTCCTGTAAAGTTTCTGCTGTCTGGATAAAATCCTCTGCATTCTTTGTCAGAATCTGCGGGACTGCATACATGCCTTCATTGTTCTCAGGCATGATGTCTTTCTTCTCTCTGGTGCTAAGATGGCCTTTCTGGTTTGGCAGGATAAATGGAATGAAGTACTTGTCAAATCCGCCGAAACACTGATAGAGTGCACGTCTGTATGTGTATCCTGTGATTCCCTCAAGTGGGGCTAAATATATTTTCATGTGTTTCTCCTGTTGTATTATAGTCAGGCGGATAAAATCATTTTCTCTGTCCGCTTCAAGTCAAACAGATAAAATCATCCCTTTCGCAGCCTGCTCATGACCGAATAACTGTTGTTTTGTAGTTTCGGTTAAATTCTTCATTTATTATACTGTAGTCATTCTGATTTCTCAATGCACATTTAAAACATCAGTTAAAATCTTCATGCACAAAAAGAGATACTTTTTTCAAGTACCTCTGACCATTTTCCCCTGTTCTTTTCATTCACTGTCTTTTACGGTTATCTAACTGTTTAAATGAATTTCAGACAAACTATACTCTACAAATCTACAAGACTTTGCGTCCATTTACTGTCAGCTTAAAAGTTGTTCCAAGTATTTCCGCTGATTTTCTGCAAAGCATCATACGTTCAAGGAAGATTTCGAAATAGTCATACATAGAACAGATATTTTCATCAATCTGAAGATTCAATGCAATAACTGACTTATCTTCCGCAATTTTCAGTTTGGAATCTGTAACTGCATAATTTACACGGTCATGAATATCATATGCTGATTTTTCCTTCTGGCGTACACGGCTTCTTCTTACATCTGTTTTATCCGCTATGATAAGTGCTGCTGAAATGACATCCTCAGGACTTCCAGTTGATTCATCATGATTACCAATTGCTGCAATCACTGTTATTCTGTCTTCCAGAGACATATCGGTTTCTTTCAGCAGATCATTTGCAAGAAGCGCACCATATTCTGCATGATGGGTTCTGTTGATCGCATTTCCAATATCATGCATATATCCTGCAATCTTTGCAAGTTCAATTTCATGTTCTGAATATCCCATCCGTTTCAGGATTTTTCCTGCCTGATGTGCTACCTGTACACAATGCGCTTTCGAATGATCTGTAAAACCAAGCTGGCCCAGGTTTTCATTTCCTTTCTGAAGATATGCGTTAATCTCTTTATTATTTGCTATTTCTTTGTATTTCATATATTATGTCTCCTCTTCTGATGTCTCGGAATTTTCTTATTGCATCCTTTATTCTTTTTACTTAATCTGATGTTATATTCTGAATTTCATTAATCATCTGTTCCAGATTATTAATGCCTGAACACAATTCTTTTTTATCATAACAGCAAAAAATAAAAACTGCTATCATACTATTGTATAGAGTCGGTAAAATAACTGTAAAAGGTAAAAGCAGGAAAAGCACAAACATCCTGTCCTCGACATAAACTATATAGAAATCCCCTTCGAGGTAAGCATTTGAAGGCTTTTTTGAAACCTTTGTCCCTATCCCAGGAAAAATATTATCTTCAAAAGTATCAGGAGGGTGATTCTCAGGCAAAGAATATCCTGATCGAGCATAATCTCCGGCTGGTCGCCCATGTAGTGAAGAAATACCAGGGAACCGGTGAAGATACAGACGATCTGATCTCAATTGGTACTATTGGACTGATCAAGGCGGTTACTACTTTTAATCCGCAGAAATCTTCAAGATTATCTACGTATTCTGCAAGGTGTATAGAAAATGAACTGCTGATGTACTTCAGGTCTAAAAAGAAACATTCGAGGGAAGTGTCGCTGTATGAACCGATTGGAACGGACAAAGAGGGAAATGAGATTAATCTGTTGGATGTGATCGAGAGTACGCCGGTAGATATTGTGGAGGATTGTTATATAAGGGAAAATACTTCTTATCTTCTGAAATCTCTGAAAAAAATCCTGTCTGATAAGGAATATCAGGTGATCTGTTACCGCTATGGGCTGTTTGGCATGGAAGAGGAAACTCAGCGTGAGATTGCCCGGAAGCTGTGTATCAGCCGTTCTTATGTCTCCAGAATTGAGAAAACAGCTCTGCAAAAGCTTCGCGGACTTTTTCCCCAGATACAGTAAACGCAGCCAACGTTAACTTTGTTGGCTGCGTTTATTTTTATTCTGCTCTTCTCAATAAATCATAAACCTGGATTTCTGTTCCCAGATCAATGAACAGTTTCTGCTGTGCGTGAGGTGCACTCTCCATTGGATTGCCCTCTTCATCATAGATTCCCTTTACAACAACAGATACGTTCTGTCCGTCTGGTTTCATGATCTCGATGGTTTCACCTACAGAGAATTTATTTCTCTGAGTGATCTGTGCATAGCCGCGTTCATCTACTGCCTCTGCAAAGCCCAGATAAGTATATTCTTTCTGATAAGTGTTATTGTCGTAGATCTGTGTATTCTCATCCGGTTTTCCATAGAAAAATCCGGTTGTAAACTGTCTGTAAGTACAGTTGGAAATCTGTTCCTGATACCATGGCATGTTTGCCTGATATTTCTCAGGACTCTCCATATAGTCGTCGATTGCCTTGCGATAAGTTCTGGCAACAGTTGCTACGTAGAGTGCGGTTTTCATACGACCTTCAATCTTCAGGCTGTCGATTCCGCTGTTTATGATATCGTCCATATGCTCGATCATGCAGAGATCTTTTGAATTAAAAATATAAGTGCCTCTCTCATTCTCAAATACCGGCATATATTCTCCCGGACGTTTCTCTTCCACGATGGAATATTTCCAACGGCACGGATGAGTACAGGCTCCTTGATTTGCGTCTCGTCCTGCCAGATAATTGCTGAGCAGACATCTTCCGGAATAGGAAATGCACATAGCTCCATGAATAAATGTCTCAATTTCCATATCATCCGGGATATGCTCTCTGATCTCTCTGATCTCAGCAAGAGAAAGTTCTCTGGCTGTTACTACACGTTTTGCTCCCAGATTGTACCAGAAACGATAAGTTTCATAATTGGTATTGTTCGCCTGTGTACTGATATGGCGCTCGATCTCCGGACAGATTTCTTTCGCATACATAAAGATTCCCGGATCAGCGATGATCAAAGCATCCGGCTTCAGTTCTTTCAGTTCTGTGAGATATTCTCTGACACCCGGCAGATCATAATTGTGAGCCAGGATGTTTACCGTTACATAAACTTTTACCCCGTGCTCATGAGCAAAAGCGATTCCCTCTTTCATATCATCATGAGAGAAATTCTTTGCTTTGGCTCTCAGTCCGAAAGCTTCTCCTCCGATATATACTGCATCTGCTCCGAAAATAACAGCAATCTTTAATACTTCAAGGCTGCTTGCCGGAACCAGCAATTCTATTTTTCTCA
>OLNH01000557.1_pt1 | contig 30310 bp, 29 predicted proteins | sample 1643101 | NCBI WGS metagenome assembly OLNH01 (sample SAMEA3136758, study PRJEB25190) | human gut metagenome | biome: human gut; feature: human-associated habitat; material: faeces | place: Austria | collected 2013
TACAAATACAACAATACAAGTTTATCTTTTTTTCATACTTATGTCAAGTTTTTCAAGGGAAATGTTTGAATATTTTTCCGTTTTTGAAAAGTTTCCCGCCTGACCTCACAAAAGCAGAATTCCGTAGAATATTACCAGCATTTACCACTGGTCAGCCGTCCGGATATTCATACTCTCAAGCACGCTTTTTATATCCGGATAACTAAATCCACGTCTGATCAGATACCCCTGAAGTCTGCGCATTTCTTTCTCATCGAGTTCCGTATCAGGAGCATATTTCTTTTCTACTGTCCGATACAGGATTTCCCGTTCATCTGGCATATTTAAGGCAGCCTCTTCTTCCCACGCCGCTGACACAGTTTCTTTATCTATTCCTTTGCCGATCAGTTCCTGTATGATCTTCTGGCGGCTTTTTGTGTTCATCCTGTATGCGATATAAGTTCTGGCATAACGCTCATCGTCTATATAACCGTAAGATTCCACATATGCCAGAGCATAATCTACCGCCAGAGGACTGAAACCGGCCTGGCGCAGTTTGTCTCTCAGACCTCTTTCCGTACGATCCATATGTTCTAAGAGACGCATAGCTTTATGCCGTGCGTCTCTGTATTCTTCCGGTTCCTGCGCAATTCCCTGCTGTCTTCTCACCGGTTTCTCTGTCAATTGTTTTTTTTGTTTCTCAGCTAATCTGAGAAACTCTTCTAATGATGCTCTGTTATCTGATCTGACTGGTTCCTGTCCCTTCAGACTCCCGAATGAATCTGATTTCATCATTTATTCCTCAGTATCATCCTGATTTGTAACGGACACTGCAGCAGTCTCTTCTTCCTGGGCTGCATCATCAGGAAGTAAGTGATACTGAATTCTTACTTTCTTCTCGATCTCATCACAGATATCTGTATGCTCTTTCAGAAACAGTTTCGCATTCTCACGACCCTGTCCGATCTTGTCTCCATTATATGCATACCATGCGCCACTCTTATTTACGATGCCGCAGTCTGCTGCCAGATCCAGGATATCGCCTTCTTTGGAGATACCTGTTCCAAACATAATATCGAACTCTGCCTGTTTGAATGGCGGAGCTACTTTATTCTTCACGACTTTAATTCTGGTATGGTTACCAACCATCTCACCGCCCTGCTTCAGTGTCTCTACTCTTCGGACATCGAGACGGATAGAGGAATAGAATTTCAGTGCACGTCCACCTGTTGTTGTCTCTGGATTACCAAACATGACACCTACTTTCTCACGGAGCTGATTGATAAAGATAACGACACAGTTAGATTTGCTGATAACTGCAGTCAGCTTACGAAGAGCCTGTGACATCAGTCGTGCCTGAAGGCCTACATGGCTGTCACCCATATCTCCGTCAATCTCTGCCTTCGGTACAAGGGCAGCTACAGAGTCCACAATCACGATATCCACTGCACCGGAACGAACCATAGTCTCTGTGATCTCCAGAGCCTGCTCCCCGTTATCCGGCTGTGATATGTATAAATTATCGATGTCTACACCGATATTCTTGGCATAGACAGGATCCAACGCATGCTCTGCATCGATGAAACCTGCAATTCCACCGCGTTTCTGTACTTCCGCTACCATGTGAAGTGCTACGGTTGTCTTACCACTGGATTCCGGTCCGTAGATCTCGATGATACGTCCCTTAGGTACACCGCCTACGCCAAGTGCGATATCAAGACTTAATGATCCTGTTGGAACAGTCTCTACCTGCATGTTTGCTCCGGATTCTCCGAGTTTCATTACAGAACCCTTGCCGTACTGTTTCTCAATATGTCCAAGCGCTGCTTCCAGTGCTTTCTGTTTCTCTTCATTTATCATTTTTTATATAATCTCCTTAAGCATATTCAGAACTTATGTTCGTTTTCTATTCATTATAGTATTATACTTCGCGACGGATGTCAAGCTTTTTTGTCTGCTCCACCCATTTATTTTGTCTGTCAAAAAACGACAGTTTAAGACAGAAAGAACAGGAAACGCACTCTCTTCTGCATTCCCTGCTCTTTCGTATTCTCAACTATAAACTTTTACATATAAACAGATATCTTTTATTCTGGTTTGTCTCCGATGAGCCAGTTGTACATTTCTTCATACTGGCGTGCAGAATTGTTCCATGAGAAGTCCGCTGCCATCGCGCGGTCAACCATTTTGTTCCACTCACGTTTCTTGTCATAGAAGACTCTCTCTGCATTACGTACAGTAGCAAGCATCTCATGAGCATTATAATTTCTGAATGAGAAGCCTGTTCCTGTGCCTTCGTATTCATTGTACGGCTCAACAGTGTCCTTAAGTCCGCCTGTCTCTCGGACGATCGGAAGTGTTCCGTAACGGAGACTCATCAGCTGGCTTAAGCCGCATGGCTCGAATAAGGACGGCATCAGGAATGCATCGGATGCTGCATAAATGCGATGGGACATTGTCTCATCATAGTAAATCTGTGCAGATACTTTTCCATGATATTTCCAGTCAAAGTGACGGAACATGTTCTCATAGCGCTCATCACCGGTTCCGAGGGCTACGATCTGAACTGCGTCCTGACAGAGTTCATCCATTACATATGCGATCAGGTCAAAACCTTTCTGATCGGTCAGACGGGAAACAATACCGATCATCATTGCCTTTGGATTCTCTTCCAGACCAAGGTCTTTCTGAAGCTGCAGTTTGTTCTTAACTTTCTCTTTTCTGAATGTAGTTGCGTTGTAGTTCTTTGTGATATACGGGTCTGTTTCCGGATTGAATGTGTTATAATCAATACCGTTTACGATGCCACGCAGACTGTTCGCACGTGCACACATCAGACCATCAAGTTTCTCGCCGTAGAACGGTGTCTTAATCTCCTCAGCATAGGTATTACTTACAGTTGTAACTGCATCTGCGAATACGATACCGCCTTTAAGGAAGTTGGCATCCTTGTATGCTTCCAGCTTATCTGCTGTGAAATAATAATCGGAAAGTCCTGTAATATTCTGAACAGTTTTTACATCCCATACACCCTGGAATTTCAGGTTATGTATTGTCATGATCGTCTTAATGTTCCAGAAGAACTCATTCTGCTGGAAGCTGTCATGCAGATATACCGGTACGAGACCTGTCTGCCAGTCATGACAGTGGATGATATCCGGTCTGAAGCCGATAACCGGAAGTACAGATAATACTGCCTTGGAGAAGAATGCAAATTTCTCCAGATCCCATGGTGCACTGTCGTATGGTTTCGGTCCACTGAAATAGTATTCATTATCGATAAAATAGAACTGAATTCCCTCATATTCCATATGCATGATTCCTACATAGCAGTTCTTGTATCCAAGATCCATGTAGAAATGTGTGATATATTCCATTTTATCTTTCCATTCCTGTTTCATACATGCATATTTCGGTAAGATCACACGAATGTCAAAATATCTCTTGTCAAAATATTTCGGTAAAGAACCTGCTACATCTGCAAGACCTCCTGTTTTTATAAATGGAACAGCTTCAGATGTTGCAAATAAAATATTTTTCATGCGAAAAACCCTCCTTGGTAGCCTTTGTTATATACAATTATACTCCAAAATATGACTATTGGAAAGAGCGATTTTTATATTCCAGTCTGATTTTATCCGCGATCAGGGCAATAAATTCTGAATTCGTCGGTTTTCCCTTTCCAGTGCTGACCGTATAGCCAAAAAGTTCATCGATCGTGTCCATTTTTCCCCTGCTCCAGGCGACTTCGATCGCATGCCGGATCGCGCGTTCTACTCTGCTTGCCGTCGTCTGGTGTCTCTTTGCGATCGTCGGATAGAGTATTTTTGTGATGGAATTGAGCATCTCCATGTCATTAACGGAAAGAATGATCGCATCCCTCAGATACTGATAGCCTTTGATGTGAGCAGGCACCCCGATCTCATGAATGATATTTGTCACATCTGTCTCCAGATTTCTTACAGGAACCTGCTGTGCCTGTACACTCTCCTGCTGGCGGCTGATTTCTCTCATCCGCCTTACTCCTGCTCTGCGCGTATGTTTGATCCGATTGAGCAGCATGTTATTGTCAAAAGGTTTCAATACATAATAATCTGCACCCAGACTGAACGCATCCTCTGTGATCCGTTCCTGCCCTACAGCAGAAACCACGATGAATGCCGGCGTTTTTTTGAGGCTTTTGTCATGGGCAAATTTCTCCATTACTGCCAGTCCGTCCATTTTCGGCATAATGATATCCAGAACAACAACATCTGGTTCCTTTTCACGAATAATATTACAGATTTCTTCTCCGTTATGTGCTTTTCCAACCAGTTCAAGGTCTTTATCTTCCTCTATGATCTGACCAAGTACTTCCACCATTCTCTCATTATCATCCGCAACTGCCACATTTAATTTTTCCATGAGGCCATCTCCTCCCTGATTCTTCTACAAATATGTTTTCTTTTTTCGGCACATTACATATTATAGAGGAATGATACGGGAGAAATCAAGCTGGAACAGGGGATTTAGTCCTATTTTCTGTCGACCGTTTTTGACCTTGTTTTCTGTTCATTTTCATTTTTCTACAAAATTGGATATTCTTGGACAGCAATCGAATTTCATGTCACTGATGCTCTGGCTGAGGATACCGATCATAATCTGGCTGTTCTTCTGTTTCTCATAAACCTGATCTGTCACAAGCTGGATCAGTCTTCGCTGTTTTGCATATAATTTGATGGTATTGTATACTCTTCTGTATACTACCTGTGCATCAAATGGTCTGTTGATATAATCGGACACACCCATCTCATATGCCCGGCGGATGATATTTTCTGAGTCTTCACTGGATATCATGATCACCGGAATATCATCGATCCAGTTTCTGTTTACCATTTCCCCAAGCACTTCAAAGCCATCCATTACAGGCATGATAATGTCAAGCAGTACAAGGGAAATATCTCTTTCATACTGTTCCAGAACCTCCAGTCCTTCTTTTCCGTTCTCTGCCTCCAGAATATCGAATTCGCCTCCCAGTACTTCTGCCAGGATCGCGCGGTTAAATTCTGAATCATCAATGATCAGTATCTTCTGTCTGAATCTGCTGCTTTCATGTTCTTCCAGATTTCCGTCAGAAACTACATCAGTAGTAACAACCATATTCTTCCTTAATTTTGCCTGATACATATACTGATCTGCTCTGATAATCGCATCTTCCACTGTATCTCCGGATGAAAGAGTTCCGCCAATGCTGACTGTCAGATGAATCCGGGAATATCCCGGTACTTTTGCTTCGCTGATATTTTTACGGATCTGCTTCAGTTTTTCTGCAAAGACTTCTGCTGAAATATCGGGCATTACAAGAAGGAATTCATCTCCTCCGTAACGGATGATAATATCTGATTTACGGATTCCCTCTCTGATCACTTTTGCAGCTGTTTTCAGAACTACATCTCCTACTCTGTGTCCAAATGTATCATTGTAAATCTTAAAATCATCCAGATCGATCATTGCAACTCCGGCTGATGCCTTCATCTTTCTGATCTGATCCTCAAAGTATCTTCTGTTGGAAATTCCTGTCAATGCATCAATATACAGTTCATCGTCATAACCACTGAGTTTTCGAAGAAGCCTGTCACGTCCCTCTGAGTCAAGCATCACGTCATCGTCCAGACAATTTATCATTTCCATGACATATGCTTTTCCATCAATCTCTACATACTTTGCAACTACCTGATATAAAACAGAATCAATAAATTCCATTTTTACTTTCTTGCTTTTTGCTTCTAATGCTTTGAATGATACACAATTCTCGCAGGGATGACTCTTTCTCCAGAAAGCAAAGCACGGATCAACGCCCTCCGGATGTTTCTTATTTTCATTAATCTTCTGTACAGTTTCTGCTTCAAGCAGACGGACAACATCAAAAACCTGTCTCATCTGTCGCATGCTCTCATGCGCTTCGTCCATTGTCATTACTGTATTCATAAAATGCCGCCTTTTCGTTTCAAATAACCTTTTAACAAAAACAAAAATGCCCACTTTTCTGCTTTCATTATTATAAATTGTTCTGATACTGAATTTTTCTGCTACACTGCAGCTTTTTATGAACATGAAAAAAGTATTGTTATAACAATAACAATACTTTTGATCAACACCCTGCAGCTGGCTGCCATTTTACAGGCCCTGTAGCTTTGCGTCGCAACCTTTCGATTGTTTTGCCATATTATTTTTGTTATTCAGAAGTTATCATGTCCTTTTACAGACATGATAACTTAAAATCTATCCTGATTTCATCCACATATATGCCATTATAGTAGCACGCAGTCACTCAAATGTCAAAACTTTTTAAGTTATTTTAAGCTGTTTCATAAATCTCTTTGCGGATTTTATCTTTGATTTCCACAAGATTGTCCAAAAGCAACGGATTAAACGTTCCACATTCTCCGTTCAGGATCATCTCCAAGTACATCCCTGAGCAGATGTCTGTTCATCTCGGAATCATCGATAACAAGGATCTCTGTAAGATTTTAAAACAACGCAAAGACAGGGGTTTTATTACTGCAAACCACAGCCTGCGGAGTTTTTTCTGCTCTCTGTTCATGATAAATAAGAATGCAGTACTATATAATACCCCTACGTCACTTTTCTGGTGTTTTCAAGCATATTTTCTATAAATATTCCATAACCGCTGGTGGAGTCCTGCACGAATACGTGGGTTACTGCGCCAATTATTTTACCATTCTGGCACAAAGGTGAACCCGACATTCCTTGTACCACGCCTCCCGTTACATTTAACAATTCTTCATCCGTCACCTGTATCACAAAGCTTTTATTTGTGTCTTCATGATTTAGATCAATTCTTTTGATTTCTGCATCATATTCTTTTACCTGTCCATCTACACTGCAGAGAATTGTAGCAGGTCCGGTTCTTACTTCCTGCTTATGTGCGATCGGCATCTTTTTTAAAGTGATTCCATCGTCTGCGGTTTTAGTAAACTGACCATATATTCCGTTTTTAGTATTCGTTTCTATAGTTCCAAGGATATTGCGATCATCGTAACGGATGAAACCTGCAAGTTCACCGGGGTTGCCTTTGCTTCCTTTATTGATTGCAAGAATCTGGGCTTTGTAGAGAGCACCGTTGCGGATATTCAGAAGCTGTGTAGTGTCAATATCGCTGATACCATGGCCAAGAGCTCCATAATTACCATTCTGGTCTACGTAAGTAAGAGTTCCGATTCCCTGGGTGTCGTCCCTTACCCAGATTCCCAGTTTATAATCTCCTTTCGTATCTTTCACAGGAGTTACGGACACAGGGATGCTTTCGCCCTCACGGCTTACTTCTAATGTAACTGCTGTTCCGTCCAGTTCTGCGATATCACTGATCAGTTCTTTCTTCGTAGAGATTTTCTGTCCATTAAATGAAACAATGTAATCTCCCTGCCTGATGATATTCTTTGCAGGTTCCTTTGTTTCGCCGTTCTGATCCTGAATTTCTCCAGTGTCGATGACAAGAACTCCCTCTGTTTCCATGTAGATTCCAATAGTGCTTCCGCTGACATAGACTTCCTGGTCATCTACGGGTGTTACTTTTATATTTTTGAATGGAATATAGCCAAGCAGTTTACAGGGCAGAATATAACCTCCGTCCTGCGAAACTGTGACTGCTTCTTCGAATGTAACCAGAGGCGGGGAAAGTACCTCTGTTACATCTTCCGCATTTTCTCCACTGTCTCTGGATATCTGGATTTCATCCGGAATTTTTCTGTCCAGATACTGGTACCCTAACAGAAGTATCACCAGCAGATCCAGTACAAGACAGCATATTACAAAAAATCTATATTTTTTTCTTCTGTTCATTCACGCACATCCTTTCGGTAAAAAAATAAGAGAGAACAATCTGCAATAAGATTATCCTCTCTTAGTATGTGGTCTATTTTTTATTTGAGTCTTGTATTTTTTTGTTTCTGTGCCAATTCTTTCATCTCTTTTGCGTTCTCGAGAACAGCAGGTGTGATTTCTGCACCACCCAGCAGTCTTGCCAGCTCACGGATGGAATCATTTTCCTCAAGTACATGAATCTGGGTGATGGTTTCGGTTCCCTGCAGGTGCTTTTCAATTTCGAAATGACTGTCTGCCATAGCTGCGATCTGAGGGAGATGAGTAATGCAAAGCACCTGATGATGCTTGCCGATCACTGCCATTTTCTCGGATACTTTCTGTGCAGTTCTTCCACTGATACCAGTGTCGATCTCATCGAAGATCAATGTCTCGATCTGGTCTCTGTCTGCAAGGATTGCTTTCAGTGCAAGCATAATACGTGAAAGCTCACCGCCGGATACAATCTGGCCTAACGGTTTCAGGCTCTCACCCGGGTTTGTTGAAATGAGATACTGGATATCATCATTTCCGTTGTCTGTATAATTTTTCTTTTTCTGGAAATCAATGGCAAAGTTTACATCTAGGAAGTTTAGATCTTTCAGTCCCTGAATGATCTTTTGTTCCAGCTGTTTACTGTATTCTTTGCGGATCTGTGATAAATCATCCGATCTTTCTCTGAGAATTTCTTCCAGTTCTTTGAGATGATCTTTTAATTCCTGTAAATTCTCCTCATATTTACGTAATTTTTCCAGTTTTTCTTCCTGAAGTTTACGGTAGGAGAAAATGTCCTCAATGGTACGTCCATACTTCGCTTTCAGTCCATTGATCAGATCCAGACGTCGCTCTGTCTCATAGAACTCGCTCTCATCAAAAGTCATATCATCCAGATAAGCTGACAATTCTCTGTTAAAATCATTCAGCAGACCGTCCACAGAAGTAAGTGTCTCTGACAGAGGCTCCAGTTCCGGATCATACTGGGTTACGTGGGAGAACTCTTTTATTGCTTCTCCCACGGTTTCTCCAGCTCCTTCTTTACTGTCATAGCCTGTGAGATTATGTACTAACTGCAGGGAATCTACGATGAGTTTGGCATTGCTCATTTTTCTGTACTGAGCTTCCAGTTCCTCGTCTTCTCCAGGCTGCAGATTTGCTTTCTTAATTTCTTTGATCTCAAATTCCAGAAACGCAAGTTCGCGGTTTCGTTGTTCCTCGTCCATGTTCATGGAATTGAGCTCTGTTTTGCATTTGCTGTATTCTTTGTATGCCAGAGATACATTCTCCTTTGCAGGAAGAATGTTCTCCTTGCCATATGCATCCAGAATTGCAAGCTGCTTGTCCTGATACAGAAGAGACTGGTGTTCATGCTGTCCATGGATATCCAGCAGGCAGGCTGCGGCGGCCTTCATCTGGCCGACTGTGCTTATCTCACCGTTGATCTTATTGATGCTTCTTCCGTCCATGATCTTTCTGGAAAGAAGCACCTGTCCATCTTCTGGATAGATATCCAGTTCTTTCAGGGCTTCCATAGCTTTCTCGTTCTCTATCTGAAAAAGCAGTTCTACCAGTGCGTAGGGTGCGTTTTCTCTTATCATATTCTTAGAAGTCTTAGCTCCCAGGATCAGCTGCATGGATCCTAACAGGATGGATTTACCAGCGCCGGTCTCACCGGTCAGGATATTCAGTCCAGGGCCAAATTCTACTTCTATTTCTTCTATCAGTGCAAGATTCTTTACGTGCAGATGAGCTAACATTTATTGCCTCCATTAATATGTCATAAGTTAAGCGGATAAAAACATCCACTTGGCTACTTGCTCATAATCGAATAACTACTACGCAGTTTATTCGGTTAAATAGTTGCTCCGCAACTTATTTGTCAAAAATACTGCTCAGTTCATGAACAATACGCTTGTTATTGTCCACGAATTGAGCAGTAATATTTACTGTTACTGGTTTAATCTTACAAAACTTCTCAATTTCTCAGCTGCTCCCAGTGCCATGTCTGCGTTCTTTGCAGCGCACATGATGGTGTCGTCACCTGCAATGCATCCCAGTATCTCCGGCCATTTCAGAGCGTCCAGCGCTGCTGCCACACCCATTGCCATTCCGGAAACGGTCTTGATCACAATGATATTCTGTCCCACATCAATAGAAAGCAGGGTATCTTCCAGTACTCTGGTATATTTCGCTCCAAGACTGCCTGATTCATTGTTTATGATGGCATAGCGGGACTTTCCGTCCTTTCCTGCCACTTTTGTCAGCTTAAGGGCACGGATATCTCTGGAAACAGTTGCCTGTGTCACTTTAAATCCTGCCTCATTGAGTCTGGATGCCAGTTCTTCCTGTGTATCAATATCATACTGATGGATCAGTTCAATAATCTTTTCATGTCTCGCAACTTTCACTCTATTCCCTCCTGCTGATCAGCTGTCTCTCATCTTCCGGCGCAACACTTCCACGAAGCTTAAATGGTTCAGCTTCAGGATCTTTGTCTTTACATCTGCCATCCGGATCTGTATGCAGTCACCGGTAACCATGGGAATAAATGTATCTCCGTCAAAAGATGCGATTCCTTTTTCGCAGTCACAGTGTCTTCCTTTTCCTATCTCTACAGTGATTACATCCTGTGCCGGAAAAATAATGCTTCTTGTATTCAGTGTATGAGGTGCGATCGGAGTCATGATCGTCATTGCCGCATTAGGCGATACGATCGGTCCGCCTGCGGAAAGGCTGTATCCGGTAGAACCGGTAGGTGTGGAGATAATGATTCCGTCTGCGTTATAAGAATTCAGATAAACATCATTTACATAGTTCTTAAAACGCACAACGCGTAGATGTCCATCCCTGCCGATCACGATATCATTCAGTGCGATATCCTTTCCGATCAGCTCTTTACCACGGTATACTCTGCCCTCAAGCATCATACGTTCTTCTACTTCATAGTCATCTGCCATCAGCTGATCCAATGCACTGTACAGAGATGACAGATCTACCTCCGCAAGGAAGCCCAGATTTCCAAGATTGATGCCGAGGAGCGGGATTTCTTTATGGACCACATCTCTGGCCGCCTGCAGAAGCGTACCGTCACCGCCCAGCACAATGATACACTGTGTATTATCCGGAATCTTATCGGGATCCGTATAATGATAAGTACCTTCGTGCTTTCTTTCTGCCTGCTGCACTTCGCAGTTTCTGTTATGTTCTTTCAGATAATCTGTAATTTTTCCTGTGATCTTAAGGTTCGGATCCTTGTCACTGTTTGTTATAATATAAAACCTGTCCATAGTTATTTCCTGATCCAGTACTATTTATCTAACTGTCCGTGAGCTTCTGCCACTACGTCCTCTACAGATACCTGCAGACTGTCTGTCACTTCACTGCCCTCCGGACGCTTCTTAAGGTGAAGAAGATATTCAATATTTCCTTCCGGTCCCTTAATCGGTGAGAAAGAAAGATGACATGGTTCCATAAATATGCTCATAGCATAATTACGCACTTTCTCAATAACCTCCTGATGAACAGCAGGGTCTCTTACCACACCTTTCTTGCCGACTTTCTCTCTGCCTGCCTCAAACTGCGGTTTGATCAGACATACGATCTCACCTTCATCTGTAAGAAGATTTCTCACAGGAAGCAGCACTTTTGTAAGAGAAATGAAAGATACGTCAATGGAGGAAAAATCTGCCGGTCCTTCCAGGTTTTCAGGTACCACATAACGGATATTCGTTTTCTCCATGCAAACAACTCGCGGGTCATTGCGAAGCTTCCAGTCAAGCTGGCCGTATCCTACATCAATGGAGTATACTTTTACTGCCCCGTTCTGGAGCATACAGTCTGTAAAACCACCTGTGGATGCGCCTACATCCATACAGACCTTACCGTCCAGTGTCACATCAAAATTCTTCATAGCCTTCTCAAGCTTCAGTCCGCCGCGACTTACATATGGCAGGGTATTTCCTCTGACTTCGATCTTTACTGTCTCCGGGAACATGGTTCCTGCTTTGTCTTCTTTCTGACCATCTACATATACATCTCCTGCCATGATATATGCCTTTGCTTTCTCACGGGATGGTGCAAGGGCACGTTCCATCATAAGCATGTCTAAACGTTTCTTCATTATTCTCTTACTTCCTCACTATCCTCTATTGCCTGTCGGATATCTGCCACGCCAAGACCGATCCTGGTACGCAGACTGTCCACATTTCCCTGAGGCACAAAGCGGTCCCAAACAGATGCGGATAACACTCTTGCCTCCGGATGACAGGCTTCCATATAAGCAGATACATGTTCTCCATATCCGCCGCTCTTTACGTTCTCTTCCACTGTTACAAACAGATTGTGGTCTTTTGCAAGTTCATCAAGAAGATCCACATCCAGTGGTTTTACAAATCTTGCATTTACAAACGTCGGGTCATAGCCGTCTGCTTTCAATCCCTGACAGACTTCCAGACAGGACGGAATCATACTTCCCACTCCCAGCACTGCGATCTTCTTTCCTCTGTGGATAATCTCACTCTTACCATATTCTACAGGTGCCTGATACTCCTGCAGTCCCTGGTATGCACTGCCTCTCGGATATCGGATGGCAACCGGTCCGTCATAGTCCACTGCAAATGCCAGCATATCTGCCAGTTCTTTATCATTCTTCGGTGCCAGAACTGTCATATTCGGCATCATGGACAGATACGACAGATCAAAGCAGCCCTGATGTGTCTCTCCATCTGCTCCTACCAGTCCTGCCCTGTCAATGGCAAAGATCACATGCAGTTTCTGCATACATACATCATGCAGCATCTGATCCACTGCACGCTGCAGGAATGAAGAATAGATTGCAACTACAGGAACCAGTCCTCCAAGCGCAAGTCCTGCTGCAAAGCTGACTGCATGTTCCTCCGCGATTCCCACATCAAAGAAACGCTCCGGAAATCTCTTTAAAAATTCCACAAGTCCGGTTCCGTCCGGCATGGCTGCTGTAATGGCAGTCAGCTTCTTATTCTTCTCTGCAAGGGAAACCAGCGCTTTTGAAAAAACATCTGTGTAACCTGGTACCGTTTTCTTCTGCAGTACTTTTCCTGTTTTAATATCAAACGGGCCGGTTCCGTGGAATCTGTCCGGATGGGCACTTGCAGGTCCGTATCCTTTTCCCTTCTTGGTCAGAACATGGACAACGACCGGTCCTTCCACGCGTTTCGCTTCGTTAAACAATTTCATCATCTGGCGCATATTGTGACCGTCTACAGGTCCAAGATAGGTCAGCCCCATATTCTCAAACAGCATTCCCGGAATAAAAAGCTGCTTGATACTGCTCTTTGTCCTCCGCATGGTGTCTACCATCGCAGTTCCTACTTTTGGAACTTTCTTGAGAGTTTTTGTCACGCCCATCTTTATCCCTGTGTATGCTTCCGCAGTCCTCAGGGCACTCAGATAGGTGGACATTCCTCCTACATTCCTTGAAATAGACATATTATTATCGTTGATGATGATAATAAAGTTTGTCTTTAATTCCGCAGCATTATTTAACGCTTCATACGCCATTCCTCCGGTGAGGGCACCGTCTCCGATAACAGAAACTACATGATGCTTCTGTCCCAGAATATCTCTGGCACGCACATACCCAAGTCCTGCAGAGATCGAGTTTGAACTGTGTCCTGCATCAAAAGAATCGCAGTCACTCTCACTTCGCTTCGGAAAGCCGCTTAAACCGCCCTCTTTGCGCAGATTCACAAACTCATCCTTTCGTCCTGTAAGGATTTTGTGTGTATATGCCTGATGTCCCACATCCCAGATCAGTTTGTCTTCCGGAAAGTCCAGCACATTATGCAGCGCCAGAGTCAGCTCCACCACGCCAAGATTGGACGCAAGGTGACCTCCTGTATGACTGACAGACTGGATTAAAAAGTCTCTGATTTCCTCTGCCAGAGGCTCGAAATCTGCCAACGGTATTTTGTGAATATCATTGGGTTTCTTTATCTTTTCCAGAATCATTTGTATCCTTCCTTTATTTTCTGCGATTTATCAGTTTTTCAATTAATAAATACAGAAATTCGTTATTTTTGTTCAGGCTCTTCAGCAGTTCAACCGCTTTCTCTGAAAGCAGCTCTACCTGCTCAGATGCCTTCTCTATTCCAAAAAGAGTCACATACGTGACTTTATTGTTCTTCTCATCACTGTGTACAGGTTTGCCGAGTTCTTCGTCCGTGCTGGTTACATCCAGAATGTCATCCTGAATCTGGAAAGCCAGACCGATATTTCCGGCAGCTTCTTCCACTACGGAAACTTCCTGTTCATCTGCTCCTGCAAGGATCGCACCTGTCATCATAGATGCCTCAATCAGTGCAGAAGTCTTGTTTCTGTAGATATAATCCAGTATCTCTTTCTCCAGGGGCTTGCCATCATTTTCTACATCAACGCTCTGTCCGCCAAGCATTCCGTGAATGCCTGTTTTCTCTGCCATTACTCTCAGCGCATGGATCACTCTGCTCTGGTCTTCTTTAAGAGAAAATGCCTGAAGCATGGTCTCATATGCGTAATTGAGCAGTGCAACACCGCTTAACACACCCATGGCTTCGCCGTAGACTTTATGAGTGGTCAGTCTTCCGCGTCTGTAATCATCGTTATCCAGCGCAGGCAGATCATCATGGATCAGGGAATGGGTATGGATCATCTCCATTCCTGCCATAAACGGCTCCACAACTTTTCCCTCACCGCCGAATAAACGGTAAGTCTCCTGTATCAGGATCGGGCGCAGGCGTTTGCCGCCTGCCAGCATACTGTAATTCACGGCCTGTGCCATTGTCCTGGCAAAGCCTTCTTCTGCAGGCAGAAAACTCTTTATCACGCGCTCCGCATCCTCAGTTCTTTTTGTTAATTCATCTTGAAAATTCACTAAACGTACCATCCTCATTGAGCTGCAGCATCTTCTTCTCCACTGTATCCAGCTTGTCGCTGCAAAGTTTCAAAAGTTCCATACCCTGTCTGTACAGTCTGAAAGAATCCTCCAGTGATGTATCACGATCCTCCAGCTTTCCTGCCAGCAGATCCAGCTCTGCAAACATTTCCTCCAGAGGTTTCTCCTCCTGTAACTGTTCACTGTTCTCATTCTTCGCCATGGATTCTCTCCTCCTTTACTGTACTCTCAACCTGTGCCTCTATCGTACCGTCTGTTACGGATATATAAATGGTATCCCCATTTTGTACCTGTTCTACACTTGTCAATGTCTTTTTATTCTTGTCTGCCACATAAGAATATCCCTGATTCAGCTTCTTCAGTGGAGAAAGTCCGGCAAAACGTTCCAGATAAATAGACAATCTGTGCCTGTTATCCTGAAGTTTCCGGTTCATTCCGTTCTGAATGGACTCCTCCAGATCTGCCAGACGCTGTCTCTGCTCACGCAGTCTGTTCTCAGGACTCAGATAACCAAATTTCATCTGAAAATGTTCCAGTTTACTGCGGTACAGGTCCGTTTTGCTGCTCATGGCACGGTAAATTCTCTGCCTGTAAATGCCGACCGCCTCTACTACACTTCGGTAATCATCCACTGCCAGTTCTGCTGCAGCAGATGGTGTCGGTGCACGCAGATCTGCAACAAAATCAGCGATCGTGAAGTCTGTCTCATGACCTACTGCAGAAATGACCGGTGTCCGGCACTGAAAGATTGCCCTGGCTACGATTTCTTCATTAAATGCCCACAGGTCTTCGATAGAACCGCCGCCTCTGCCGACGATGATCACATCTACGCCTGCTGCATCCAGCATCTCGATGCCTTTGACAATACTCTCTGCCGCACCTGTGCCCTGCACAAGAGCCGGATATAAAATAATCTGGAGATAGGGATTTCTTCGATAGGAAATATTGCGGATATCCTGAACAGCCGCACCTGTCGGTGCAGTTACCACACCTAGACGTTTGATAAATCTGGGAATGGGCTGCTTGTACTCCTGTGCAAACATCCCCATATCTTCGAGTTCCTGCTTCAGTGCAAGATATCTCTCATACAAAGCACCGGCACCCTCCAGGGTGATCTCCTTTGCATACATCTGATAGCGGCCGTCACGTTCATATACATCCACACTTCCGCCTACAACTACCTTATCGCCATTCTTCATAGCAAATGCAAGTCCCCGTCTGTGTCCGGCAAACATCACACAATTTAGTGTGCCTGTCTCATCTTTCAGGGAAAAATAGATGTGTCCACTTGTATGGTATTTACAATTGGACACTTCTCCCTTTACATAAATCTTCTGCAGTAAATAATCCTGGGTAAACATATTCTTGATATAACGGTTTACCTGTCCTACAGAATATGCATTTTTCATTCTGTTTTCTCTTCAGCTGCGCTGTTTGCAATCTTACCAAGGATACCGTTTACAAAAGAACCTGAAGTATCGCCGCCGAAACGTTTGGCAAGTTCTACCGCCTCGTTGATGGCTACTCCTGTCGGTACATCCTGGTCATATTTGAGTTCATACACTGCCAGACGCAGGGCTGTCAGGTCGACACGGCTCATTCTCTTTGTCTTCCATCCTTTACTTGTCTCATTTAACAGTGCATCGATCTCGTCTAATTTCTCAAGTACATGACGGTATTTCTGGCTCATGTATTCCTGGTCTTTCTCTGAAAGCTCCTCCAGGGTGTCAAAATAAAGTGAAAGCTGTTCACCCATCTCTTCCTCTGAATTAAATTCTGTCATGAACAGTAATTTAAAAATGTGTTCTCTCTGCTCTCTTCTTCGCATAATTCCCGCTGTATAAACAGCTTTCCTTTCTATTATATCTGTTACTGTCCACTTATCTTCGCCCGGCGGATCAGACCATCCGCATCCTTTATAAAACAATTTTTCAATGAACAGTAATCTCTTCTTTTCTTAATTACACAAAAAAGGAAAGGGTTACTTTCCTTTTTCATTCTCCATATCTACACCGGCAATGTGAATGTTGACGTCTGCAACCTCAAGACCTGTCATATTCTCTATGGATGATTTGACTTTCTCCTGGACTTTCTTGCTTGTCTCAAGGATGTTCTTACCATATTCGATGTTCAGGTTCAGATCTACTGTTACGACTCCTTCGAGTACAGTAACCTTAACGCCCTTGGAAAGATTCTTCATTCCAAGCTTGCTTACCAGTTCGTTTGTGATATTGCCTGCCATGGAAGCGACTCCGTCTACTTCTGTAGCAGCAAGTCCGGCAATGATAGCGACCACTTCGTCTGCGATCTGAACTTCACCAATGCCGCCTAAATCCTGTATTTTATATGTTGTTCTTTTCTCTGCCATTGGAAAACCTCCTGAGGAATTCTTTGTCACTGCTCATATTCTGTTTCTCCGAAAGTCTGTATTACGAGATCTGTTCCGGAAATAAAATGAGCAGGGACTTTCATAGTCTTTGTTTATTATACCAAATCGGCAGATAAATGAAAAGGGTTATTTGCTGAATTCCGTTAATATTAAGCCCGGATTTCTGTCTTCTGTCATTCCGACACTCCATGAATTTACGAAAAGGAGCAGCGGATTTCCCTTAAGGTCAGTTACTTTCTTCATGTCAGAAGTTCCGACGATCTTGTCCACTTTTACCTCTTCCTTGTTTGCGATCCAGCGGATATGCTCATATGGAAGTGTTTCCAGACGGATGTCTACGTTGTATTCATTTTCCAGACGATATTTCAGAACATCAAACTGCAGGACACCTACAACGCCTACGATGATCTCTTCCATACCTGTATTAAATTCCTGGAAGATCTGGATCGCACCTTCCTGGGCGATCTGGTTGATACCTTTAACAAACTGCTTTCTCTTCATGGTATCGATTTGGCGGACTCTTGCAAAATGCTCCGGTGCAAATGTCGGGATTCCCTCAAATGCGAATTTCTTTCCAGGTGCGCAGATGGTATCACCGATAGAAAAGATACCCGGGTCAAAGACACCGATGATGTCTCCTGCATATGCTTCGTCTACAACATGACGGGACTCTGCCATCATCTGCTGTGGCTGGAGCAGACGCATCTTCTTGTCACCCTGCACATGATATACTTCCTGGGAAGCATCGAATTTACCGGAACAGATTCTCATAAATGCGATTCTGTCTCTGTGAGCTTTATTCATATTTGCCTGAATCTTAAATACAAATGCTGAGAAGTTGTCATCCATCGGGTCGATCTCACCGGCATCAGACATTCTCGGAAGCGGGGATGTTGTCATTTTCAGGAAATGCTCCAGGAATGTTTCCACACCGAAGTTTGTCAGAGCGGAACCGAAGAATACAGGGGTTAATTCTCCCTTGCTTACCAGTTTCTGATCAAAGTCTGCACTTGCTCCGTCCAGAAGTTCGATCTCGTCCAGAAGCTGTGCTTTCTGCTCCGGATCCATGATCTCGTCTGCACGGCTGTCGCTTAACGGGATTTCCTCGATGACACCCTCTTTGGTTCCTTTCTGTGTATCAGAGAAAGTAAGGATTTTCTCTGTATTACGGTCGTAAACACCGCGGAATTTCTTACCGGAACCGATTGGCCAGTTGATCGGGCAGGTTGCGATCCCGAGTTCTTTCTCGATCTCATCAAGCAGGTCAAATGTGTCGTTTGCATCACGGTCCATCTTGTTGATGAAAGTAAAGATCGGGATGTGGCGCATTACGCAGACCTTGAATAACTTTCTTGTCTGTGCCTCGACACCCTTGGAACCGTCGATTACCATGACTGCTGAGTCTGCTGCCATAAGAGTACGGTAGGTATCCTCTGAGAAGTCCTGATGTCCCGGGGTATCCAGAATGTTGATGCAATAGCCGTCATAATGGAACTGGAGAACGGAAGATGTAACGGAAATACCTCTCTCTTTCTCGATCTCCATCCAGTCTGATACTGCATGGCGGGCAGTTGCCTTACCTTTAACACTTCCGGCAAGATTGATAGCTCCGCCATACAGCAGGAATTTCTCGGTCAGTGTGGTCTTACCTGCATCCGGGTGGGAAATAATGGCAAATGTTCTTCTTTTTTCTATTTCGTTCGTATACTTAGACACGTTTAGCCTCCTGTGTGCGCTTTCTTAATTATTGTTATATTGGTTTCTTTGTAACTGCAGAGATATCGGACAGTTACGTATCTTTATTCGTTTTACCTAATACCATGATTGCAAAATTATTGCAGTTCACTGCATACCTGAAAATATGCTTCGTGACACATGCCCTGCAAACAATTTTTCTGCATATAATCACTGATATTAGCTACGTTTCCTATTTTTTTACAGCATTCCTATTCTAGTATATGCACTGGTTTCCTGTCAAGATATATGTTTGGGATATTCGTTATTCATCGTATATTAGTCATAAATATCTGTTGTGTCGATCGTGGCATCTTCATATGGCTGTGCGGATGTCTCACTATCCTCATAGGAAGTGTCATCCGCAGCACCATCTACACTTGAATCTGTCTCTGTGTCTGTTGTGTCAGTGCTTTCTCCAATGTCTGCAGAAGTATCTACCGTATCACTTTCCGCTACATCTTCGCTTTCTTTTAATGGCGTGATCACGATATTCTCTGCGGCGATCCCGGTTTTTCTTTTTACGATGTCTTCGATCTGGGCGCGTTGTGCGTCAGAGAGTTCGGCATCCGGGATTACGACATCTGCGGTTTCACCGGTGAGATTTACTACCACATCCTTAAAGCCTTTCGCCTCAAGCAGAAGTTCTGCGGCGGCTTCTTTCTCTGAGAGGTCTGTCATAGAGACCATAGTATGTATGGCTTCCTGTTTTTCTTCATCATCAATACTCTCGTTGTTGATAATGTCCTGCAGATCTGCCTTGTTCTGGGAACGGACCTGTTCTCTGCTGATCTTTGCCTGAGCTGCAAAACCTGTGGAGCCTGTTAGTACAGCTTCACCTGGAGTATCTGTTTCCTGAGTATCTGTGAGGCTGTCATCTGTAAGACCGGTACCCGCCTGGTTTTCATCCAAAAGGGCTGTCTCATCTGTGAGATCATATCCTGCATCTTCAAGGATACTGCTGCTGTCTGTGCTTGCCTCCTTATCCTTAAATCCAAGATCTACATCTGCAAAGTTCAGATATCCTGCTACTGCAATAAGAATTGCCAGTGACGTAATGATGACCTGATTTTTTTTGATGACTTTTTTCACATTTCTCTCCTCATTTCATTTTCATTATTCTAATTCTATGAGCATCTACCTGAAATAATGCCATGACCGCCTGCTGAATATTCTGGACTACTACAGGATCTCCCCCGCCCTCTGCCGAGATCAGGACTCCTGTCACCTGTATGGTGCCGGAATTATAAAAGCTCTGCTGGTCTTTCTTCTCATCTGTCATCAGGATGACCTGTACTTTTCCCACTCCGTCTACGTTCGTAAGAAGTGATTCCAGTTTTTCCTCCAGTTCGCTCTTCTGTGCATCTGCAGTCTGAATGGATACAGAGGTGTTCTTTTGCTGTTTACTGGAGACCGGCATGGCCGCTACTGCCAGAAGTATTCCAAGAAGTAACAGAATTCCCCACTTTGCCGGACTCATCTTTGACAGTCCGGATAGTAAGCCGGCTTTGTTTAAGTCCCCATTCTTCCACCAGTTCATCTGCAAGCCTCCTTTTCTCCTCCTGCGAAATATCTTTCTCCAGTGTGACTGCTGCCTGTGTGTCTTCTCCTTCTATATTTACTTTTACCTTATATACTTCTATGCCTCTTTTTTCCAAAGATTCCCGGATTTTCTGTTCCAGTTCCAGCTCGTAACCTTTCTCCAAATAAACTTTCTGGAGATTTTGAAATTCCTGAAGTTCTTTTTCCCTGTTTTCTTTGGAAAAGTTATCCAGAAAACTCTCTGTCAGTTCCGGGCCTTTTCCGAGGATAGAGAATACGGGAGTGCTCATCATAAAGATCAGGAGCAGACCCATGAAAAAGCGGACGTATTTCTCGTATTTCTGATCCGGGACCAGATTGAGGATGGCGGTAAAAAAGATGTAAAATACTGCGAGATTTCTGATCCATAAATATAATTCTTCTTTCATCACGATACCCCCGCAATAATGATCAAAAACGTTAACATGCAAAGAACTTCCGCTGTCAGAAGCAGCTTCAGAAGCAATGCGCACCCCTCTCCGATCGTACCAAGTGCGCCTACAACTCTCTTATCAGAGATTGGCTGTGCGAGTGCTGCCAGGAATCGGTAGATCAGAGACAGGCTTCCATAGTGGATCACCGGACCTGCGCAAATAAACAGAAGTATGATCACGATCACTACTCCAAGACTGTTTCGCACCATCACTGCACTGGTCAGGACAAGTTCTGTCACTGCAGTTACTGCATTTCCGATTCCGGGAATCGCACTTGCTGTTTTTCCGATGGCGGAGCGTTTCAGGGTGTCGATCACGGGACTTACCATGTTCCGCACAATCTGAAGTCCTACTACAGTTCCCAGAAGTGTTTTGAGTCCCCAGCTTACGGCAATGTCCAGAAGTTCTGCCATCTTGGTGAGCATTTCCTCTTTCGACAGATGGTTCACCATTTTCAGGAGAACGCTCAGGTTTATGACCGGCAGAAATAAATTTACAAGGAGCCACTGGATTGCCCATACCACCAGCAGAACGCCTTCGTAGAAAACTGCTGCTGTGGCTGCACCAGTGGAAGCGGTTACTGTCATGAAATAGGCAGGGGACAGAATTTTCATAAAATTCACAAGCCCTAGGAGACGCTGTGACAGTGTGCTTCCAAGCTGTGTAAAATTCTCCATAAGGATCATGAACAGAGCCAGATAAACAATGTAGAAACTGATATTTCCAACCTGTCCGTTTCCGAAAACATCTGCGAATTCTGCCAGTACTGCAGCGATCAGAATGATCAACAGCAGTTTCATGATCAGACCTTTTTCGTTCTCTATTTCCGAAAAAAAGAGACTGTACAAAAAGCTCCGTACAGTCTCTTTTGAAATGGGGTCGTCCCCGTTTATAATGTTTGTCAGTACTTTTCTGACTGAAAAAGAATGGTCTGCCATGATCTCATCCAGCATCTTCTGCATGTCGTCGATCTGGATTTCGTCCAGCAGATTCTCCTGTAATATCTGCGATGTGGAATCCTCCTGTTGTTCTGTCTGTTCAGCGGCATATGCCAATACTGTCTGATTCTCAAAAAATGCAATGCTTTGTATTGCAATACACAATATAACTCCAAATATAAGAATATCTGTCAAAGTCTTTCCCGAAAATCTTCTTCGCATCCTGGTCCATCTTTCAGTACGCATCTCCATACATGTAACCCACCATTTAATTATACACCTCTTTCTAATTCTGCATCTTACTTTGGATTCATGCCGTATTATTTTCCATGCAATCCGCTTCATATCATAAACTCCGAAATCATATCCAGAATTGCCAGCAGTACCGGCATACTCAATACCATTACTGACAATTTGCAAAAGAGATCGATCTGTGTTCCGATAGTCTGATAGCCTGCGTCTTTGCAGATCGCAGAGGAGAACTGGCCAATATATGTAATTCCGATGATCTTTATCAGAACTGTGAGATAGCTGCTGTCCATGGGGAAGCTCTCTTTTAATCTGTTCATGGTTTCAAATAAGTAGGAAACCTTTCCTGCTGCCAGTCCGAGGATCAGAAAACCGGTTGTCATGGTCACAAGTGCTGCAAACTCCGGCCGGGTTTCTTTCAGAATAAAGCCAAGCATCATTCCGCAGATTCCCATGATCGAAACTTTTACAATGTCCATAGTTTCTATGCCTCCCGTTGATCCACAATAACATGTCCGACAGATACTCTTTCAGCAGATGATTTTGTGGAGATTCATACTCTGCTCATAGTACAAATAATTGCTGGATACTTTCAAACAGTTCATAAATATACGGCACGATCCAGAACAGTACCATCAGCAGTCCCGCAAGACTTACCAGAAAAGCCTGTTCATCTCTTCCGCTGTGCTTCAGAATCTGGCAGAGAATAGAAACCAGGATTCCCACTGCAGCGATTTTAAAAATAAGACTTATCTCCACAATTTCTCCTTTCCGGCTTCTGCCTCTGATTTCTTACTTACAATTGTCCAAATACACAAACATATTTATTCCTGAACTTGTTATGCATTCACCAAAGCTGGCACTATATATCATATCACTTTTAGAAAAAGAGCACCGCCACAAATATTCCGCCCAGAATACCCAGACTGCGGTACAGCTTTTTCTTTTCCCGGAAGTCTTTCTCCAGTTCTCTAATTGCATATTCTGTTTCTTTTTCCATCTGGTCCAGCTGTTTCAGTTGCATGTCCAGGCCCAGATATCCAAGCTTGTCTCCGAGAGAGTAAAACCGGTTCCTTTCTTCTTCGGAAAGGCAGTCCAGATTCAGACATTTTTCGGCACAATCCCGGAAGATTTTTCCAAATGATGTGCCTGTTTTTTGCCGCATTTCCTGTGCAGTAAGTATAAAAAATTCTCTGTACTTTCCTGCCAGTTTCCCGGAGGCGCCTGTAAAGGCATCGTACAGAGATTTATTTCCATAACGTATTTCTCCTCTTAAGAGGATGATCATCCGTAAGATCATTTCCAGCGTTTTTTTTCGTCCGGTAAGTTCGCTGCCTGCGGCAAATCCCAGACCTGTGCCGGAAATCATAATTACACATAATCCTATTGTTTTAAGCATACCCTACCATTTTCGTCAAGCACTGCTTCCAGACATCCTGCCTGGTCATTCTTATCAAGGATGATGTAGCGCTCAAATACTTTCTCGCCCATCAGCTTATAAAAAAATGGCTGATCCAGAACATCTTCCAGACAGTTCCCGTGAGCGGTTGCGATCAGTTTACATCCGCAGTGGATCACGGACTCTACTGCCTTGAAATCTTCTTCGCACCCCAGCTCGTCTACCGCTACCACATCCGGTGACATGGAACGTACCAGCATCTGCATCCCCTCTGATTTCGGGCAGCAGTCCAGCACATCTGTGCGCATTCCCAGATCATTCTGCGGGATTCCCTGATAGCATCCTGCAAGTTCGCTTCTCTCATCCACCACACCAACTGTCAATCCCGGGGTGTTTGCCCAACCGTTGCTCAGTTGTCTGATAATATCTCTCAGAAGCGTAGTCTTTCCGCAGCGTGGCGGTGAAATGATCAATGTGTTCGCAACCCATTTCTCTGTGCGGATATAAGACATTACTTTGTCCGCACATCCCTGGATCTCATGTGCCAGGCGGACATTGATACAGGAAATGTATTTCATTCCCATGATCCTGCCTCTGTCCAGCACTACTTTTCCGGTCACTCCTACTCTGTGGCCGCCCTGAACACTGATATATCCCTGTCTGATCTCATCTTCATAAGCATACAGGGAATATCCTGTCACGTATTCCAGTGTTTCTGTCAGGTCTTCCCTTGTGACCAGATACTGTTCCTGACCGGGTTTCCTTAAGAAACACTCTCCACCGTCATATGTCAAAAATAACGGACGCCCTACTCTCAGGCGTATCTCATATAATTTATCATAGTCAAGCTTCGCATCCATTAGTAGCTGCCGGATATTTCCGGCAAACAGGTTCTCAATCTGCTGCGCTTCTATGTGTCTCACCTCTTTACACTTAATATATGTGGACAAACCGGTTTTATTACCTCTGTCAGGAATAATCTTCTTCCATTTTCGTAAGATCCAGTTTCAAAACACGGTCTACCACGTTGCCTGCATACCCCCTGTATGCATAGGCACCCGATTCAAAAAGTACATAGAGATTATCTCCGTCTACCACGATCTGCTCGATCATCTCAGGCATTCTGCATGATCTGGCGGAATTTTCATTTACATACAGTCTCTTATCCGACTGCTCGTAAAAGACGATCCTGGACGGCAGGATTCCAAAGGAATGCGAAAGAAGCAGCTTGTCATTGTAGAAAGCCATTCCCTGTGCCTGCTCTGAGATCGTGGAATAATCCAGCGGAACTGCCATCTCAAACATCATGCCCAGTTCCTCGTCAAACGTATTGACCAGATCTCCCTCATCGTCCACCGCATATCTCGCGATCGTACTCTCTGTATATTTATTAAAACATCCCACATACAGGCACCCTTTGTAAAAAGTCATAAAGGAATCACGAACGATTCCGTAAAGGCTGCATGTCTGGTTTACCTGTACGGGCATGCGGTTATCTGCATAACTGTATTCACGCAGTACATCCATCTTAATGCTGATTGCCTGCGCGATACCATTTGTATTAGAAGAATACCATAACATGTCATGATCCGGATCATAGGCAAGTCCACCTACATGAGGAAGACCCGGCAGTACCACTTCTTTGATAAATCTATGGGTTTCCTTATTGATCACGTATATGACAGAATTATGTTTTCCTGTATGGCAGTAGGCACTTATCAGGACATATTCGTCTGTGACCGCCAGACCCTGAGGGGTCATGGAGGTACATACTGCCTGTTCGGTACCCTGCGCATTCAGGAATGTTCTCGTATATCTCAAACCCGGAATAATATAAGTTCCGTACTCTTTCTCTTTTTTTCTGCCGTCAAAGGCAAAATTATTCAGTTCCTCCTGCTGAGACAACATCTGAAGCTGTCCCCTCAGCGAATATACCGCAGCATCCTGATTGGTTACCAGATATTTCGCAGGAGGCTCTGTTCTGCCTCTGTATACATAGGCATATCCCCAGAAAGCCAGTCCCAGTGCCAATACCACCACCAGCACTTTCACTGCCAGTCTTCGGATTTCTTTCTTCGTTTGTTTGTTCATGTCTTACCCAAGTAGTATGATGTCTTCAAACTTCCAGCTGATCTCCATGGGATTCATTGCCCAGACTGCTCCGCTGTATCCCTCTTCCATATCCAGAAGCATATGGCTTCCCTCATCCATGGATATACTCCGAAGATCTCTGGAAAGTCCCTCTCCCGTCCATTTAATATAGGCTTCCCGCAGCACCCACTGTTCAAAAAATTTCTGCTCTGCATCTGCGCCCGCCAGGATTTCGTCATACTGCGCCTCTGGCACCATGCGTCTGAGCATTCTTTCGTAATTGGCCTTACGGTGAACCTGCACATCGATTCCGACTTCCTGATCAGCAAGGAGACATACCACATAGTCCCCTGAATGGCTGATATTATAATGCAGGGACGGACGGTAGGACAAAAATGGTTTCCCGTGTTCTCCCTCTGCTCTCGGCTCATATTTCAGGTCAATATTGAATTCTTTTCTGAGTGCAGTTTCCAAAAGTTTCTCGGCGATCATATGCTCCATATGTGCGCCTGCATATTCTTCCCGTATTTTTGTATAATAAATAATCCCTTTATTCATAGGCCCGTCTCCTCAAGGAACCGGGATGGTTCCAGTTCCTTCTCATACTGGCGTCTCACGTAGGCAAGCACAAGCTTCTTCTTCGCTCTTGTCATGCCCACATAAAACAGTCTTCGTTCTTCTTCTACTGCTTCTGCAAGAACTGCCTTACGGTAAGGGATGCTTCCCTCGTTGACATTCAGGATGTATACGATATCATATTCCAGACCTTTCACTGCATGGAGGGTGGATATGGTCACACCCTCCCTGTGATCCTGCTGTTTCCTTGCCTGCTCATTCAGGCGTTTCGTATATTCCTCTATATATGCCTGCCACTGCGCCAGGGTTTTCATGCCTTTTGCACTCTCATGGATCCGGTCCAGAGTCTCAAGCAGTTCCTCTGGTTTTATTTTACGATACTGTGCATATTCGCGCAAGTATTCTTCGAATCCCATTCCTTTTCTGATGAAATTAATCGCAGCAAAAGGTGAAAGTGTACCAAGAATCCTCAGGTGTGTCTCCAGCGTGGTGATCCTGTCGCACATCCAGTCTTTATCTTTATAGTATTCCCGTAGTTCCTCGAAATTAATCTTTGAACTCTTCAGCGCTTCTCTGGAAATATATCGGTTCGGACGGTTCATTACTTCCAGAAAATTCTTCCTGCTCCTGTCTCCTGCCGCCATTTCAAGATAAGCCAGTATCGTCCGGCAGATCCAGTGGCGGAAAAGATTGGGAAGCTGTTCTTTCATTGTAAACGGAACCTGATATTCCATCAGTGCATTGATCAGACCTTCCGATTCTTGATTGGTACGAAGCAGGATCGCAGTATTCAGAAGATCCTCGCCACGTTCCAGCCTTTTCTTCAGTGCTGCCACCACGCACATGTATTCTTCTCTTGGATTGTCAAATTCCTTACAGGTTACAGGCATACCCTCTTCATTTGGAGTATCCAGCTGCTTTTTGAAACGTCTGGTATTGCATCCGATCACTTCCATAGCTGTGCGCAGGATATTTTTGCTGCATCGGTAATTCACATTCAGAAGAACCGTCTCTACCTTTGGATAATCCTTTGTAAAATTCAGCATGATCTCCGGTCTTGCTCCGCGGAAATGATAGATGGACTGGTCGTCATCCCCTACGATAAACAGGTTGTTTGCAGGTGCCGCCAGCATCTGCAGGATCTTGTACTGTAAGCTGTTGATATCCTGAAACTCATCCACCAGGATGTAGACAAACTTTCTCCGCCATGCATTCAGGATATCCGGTCTCTGGGAAAAAAGTTCGTAGCAGCAGAGGATCATGTCATCAAAATCCAGCTTGCGTTTCGCTTTCAACGCCTGCTTATATCCACGATAAATATCCCGAAATATCTCATCCGAACAACAAGACGCATAATAATGCTCTGGAGAAATACAGTTTCCCTTTACGACACTGATCTCCTTGGCAACCTCCTCAATGAAGTCTCCCTCCTGTGCCATCTCCTGTCCATATTTCTCGGTCATCTCACGGAGAATGCTGAATTTCTCTTCTTCGGAAAGAATATTAGCAGCACTCAGATGATACGCTGCTTTCAGAATCCCATAAAAAATTCCGTGGAATGTTCCAAAAGTAACTTCACTTCTGTCCTGTCCCACGAATTTCAAAAATCGTTCTTTCATCTCTGTTGCCGCTGCTCTGGAAAAAGTTACAACCAAAATAGAAGAAGCCGGTATCTTCCCCTCATTGATCATGTATGCAGTTCTCTCCACAATAACGGAAGTTTTCCCCGAGCCGGGACCTGCCAGGACCATCATAGGTCCTGACAGGTGAGTGATTGCCCGAAGTTGAGATGGATTTCTCTTCATATTTATTTGCTTAATTTCTCAATAGCTGCCTTTACTCGTTTGATTGTCTCGTCTTTACCGATGATCTCCATGATCTCAGTAGCACCGGCCGGTGTCATCTGCTTGCCGGAAACAGCAGTACGCAGAGGCCACATTACGTATCCGTTCTTATAGCCGTGCTCTTTTACGAATGCACTTAAGGTCTCAAATAACGGATCATTTGTATAATCTTCCTGCTCTTCCAGAACCGGAAGTACTTCTTTTAATACTGCAAGAGAAGTCTCTTCATTTGTTTTCATTTTCTTATGGCAGTACATAGCGGAATCATATTCCGGTACTTCCTCAAAGAAGTCAATCAGAGCCGGGATATCAGGGAATGTTTCGATTCTTGTCTGTACCATTCCTGCGATCTTCTTGAAATTGTAATCTTTCTTCAGAACTTCTTTCATGTATGGAAGTGCTTTCTCATAGAACTCATCCGGATCCATTTTCTTAATATATTCGCCGTTCATCCAGCGCAGTTTTGCAATGTCAAAGACTGCCGGTGATTTGTTGATATGACGGTAGTCAAATGCCTGTACCAGTTCATCCAGTGTAAAGATCTCTCTGTTATCTGCAGGGCTCCATCCGAGAAGTGCTACATAGTTAATGATCGCTTCTGATACAAATCCCTGATCAAGCAGATCTTCGTAGGAAGAATGTCCGCAGCGTTTGGAAAGTTTCTGGTGTGTCTCGTCTGTGATCAGAGGACAGTGTACATAAACCGGGATATCCCATCCGAATGCTTCGTAGATACGGTTGTATTTCGGAGCGGAGGAAAGGTATTCGTTACCTCTTACTACGTGTGTGATCTCCATTAAATGGTCATCAACTACGTTTGCAAAGTTATATGTCGGATATCCGTCAGATTTGATAAGGATCAGGTCTTCGAGTTCCTCGTTGTTTACTGTGATATCTCCATAGATTACATCGTGGAACGTTGTAGTTCCTTCTGTCGGCATGTTGAAGCGGATTACGTGTGGTTCTCCGGCATCAAGACGGCGCTGTACTTCTTCTTTGGAGAGTTTGAGGCAGCGTTTGTCGTAGATGGAGATCTCTTTTCCTGCTACAATACGTTTCATGCCTTCGAGTTCTTCTTTGTGGCAGAAGCAGTAGTATGCGTCTCCCTGTTCTACTAACTGCTGTGCATATTTCAGGTAGATTCCCTGTGCCTGACGTTCGCTCTGTACGTATGGTCCAAAGCCTTTGTCTTTGTCTGGACCTTCGTCGTGGAGAAGTCCTGTCTTTGCAAGGGTACGGTAGATGATGTCTACGGCACCTTCTACGTAACGTTCCTGGTCTGTATCTTCAATACGGAGGATGAAGTCTCCGCCTTCGTGTTTTGTAATAAGGTATGCATATAATGCTGTTCTTAAATTTCCAACATGCATTCTGCCTGTAGGGCTTGGTGCAAATCTTGTTCTGATCTTGGTCATAACTTTTTTCACTCCTGAATTTTTTATATATTCAAAATCTGTAAAAAAAGACCCTGCTTAAAAGCAGCGCCTTTCTACTTTCGGGTTTATTATACGTCACGGGCTTTCTTATTTCAAGTCGGGATATTGGAAAATTTTAAAAAGTTTGTTGTGGAAAGGGACGCATGGGAAGCAATCATGTCCGGGGGCTCAGTTTCAGAACCCGGACATGATTGCTTCCCATGCTGGCTATTGGCCTAATAACATATTTGCTGTGCTTCTATAGTCAATCTTTTGAAAGAAAACTGCTTTTTTTCAAGAATCAACTTGTCGGCACACTAGCGTCTTCTAATTAATCCAACCGTAAACATAGGGAAACATATATCCACACATACAACAAAACCGCACTCCAAATAAAATATTTTTATGCGCGTCCATTTTGCCAATCACACCCTACATCCTGCGAAACCTCTCATACCGTTCCTGTGCAATTTGTTCTCCACTTTTGCCAGCTTGCTTCACTAAAAACTGTTTCATCCGAATTTTCATATACTCTGCAATTTCCGGTAAGTTCTCCTCACTTGCAGGATATTCCTCCGGTATGATGCGTTCGATGACTCCCAGTTCTTTCAGATGAGCCGCTGTTACTTTCATAACTTCTGCGGCTTCTGGTGCTTTTCTGCTGTCTTTCCAGAGGATGGAGGCGAAGCCCTCCGGTGAGAGGATGGTGTATGTTGCATTTTCCATCATCCAGACTTCGTTACCGACTGCCAGTGCAAGTGCACCGCCGCTGCCGCCTTCGCCAATTACAATAGAAAGTACTGGCACTTTCAAGTCTGACATTTCGAGGAGATTGCGTGCGATGGCTTCGCCCTGTCCGCGTTCTTCTGCTTCGAGTCCGCAGAATGCTCCCGGTGTATCTACAAATGCGATGA
>OLNH01000560.1_pt1 | contig 30153 bp, 26 predicted proteins | sample 1643101 | NCBI WGS metagenome assembly OLNH01 (sample SAMEA3136758, study PRJEB25190) | human gut metagenome | biome: human gut; feature: human-associated habitat; material: faeces | place: Austria | collected 2013
GTTCACGTACGGTTCTGAGAGGGGCTTAGGGGGAAGTTCCCTAGGTCTACTTACTGTATCGTATTAGTACATACATCAAAAGCAGCAGATAGAGTCATGAAAAATGTATCAAGATTCATTGAAAAGAAATTAGAATTAAAAGTAAACATGACCAAAAGCAAAGTAAGCAAACCTAATGACATCAAGTATCTTGGATTTGGATTTTACAAAGACTATAAAGCGGGCGGAGTATATAAAGCAAAGCCACACGAGATATCAATAGTAAAATTAAAAGCTAAAATAAAGAAACTAACAACAAGAAGTTGGTCAGTAAGTCTAAAGTATAGATTTCTAAAGATTAAGCAACTTATAGTAGGGTGGATAAACTACTATAGGATAGGATATTTTAAAACGAAATGTATGCGAATAGATGGTTGGTTACGATTCAGGATAAGAATGTGCATATGGAAACAATGGAAAACACCCCAAAAGAGAATCAGGATGATGATGAAGTTGGGAGTGAATAGGGATAGGGCAACAAGAACTGAGTATTCAAGGAAAGGATATGCAAGGATAGCCATTTCTCAACCTTTAAAATATGCACTTAGAAATGAAGTATTAAAATATAATGGTCTAGTATCATTACTAGACCAATATCAGTTAAAACATATTTAGTATAGATTTGAACCGCCGTGTGCCGAACGGCATGCACTGGTGGTGTGAGAGGTCGAAAATAAATAAGATTTTATTTATTTTCTCCTACTCGATTTAAGAAAAGTTAGGTAAAAAGATTTATAGTTATTTCAATAAATGATAAAATAAGGATAATTGAACACTATTTTGTCAAATAAAAGGTGAGAAATTAGTAAAAAGTATGATTTGATTTATAGATGGTAGTTGTAAAAAAAGAAAATTCAGACTAAATGATATAAGAGTTGTTTTTATAAGATGATTTGTAGTGATGATATATTTTAGTTTTAAAGGAGATTTTTGAGATGAATAAACAACAATTAGCAAATAAGATATGGGAATCAGCTAATAAAATGCGGTCTAAAATAGAAGCAAATGAATACAAGGATTATATTTTAGGTTTTATTTTTTATAAATATTTATCTGATCAAGAAATAAAATTTTTAAAAGAAAATGATTTTGATGACGGTGATATTAGCAATCTTGATGAAAATGACCAAGAAACGGTTGACTATATTCGCCAAAATATAGGATATTTCATTAGCTATAATAATTTATTTTCAACATGGATTTTGATGGGAAAAGATTTCGATGTTTCAAATGTTCGTGATGCACTTTCAGCGTTTGAACGTCTAATTTGGCCATCGCATAAGAAAGTATTTGAAAATATTTTTCACACACTTGATACTGGATTAAGCAAATTAGGTGACAGTTCTGGAACTCAAACAAAGGCAATCAGTGGTTTATTGCAGTTAATAAAAGATATTCCAATGGATGGAAAACAAGATTACGATGTATTAGGATTTATTTATGAGTATTTAATTAGTATGTTTGCTGCAAACGCTGGAAAAAAAGCTGGGGAATTTTATACACCTCATGAAGTATCTTTTTTAATGTCAGAAATTATCGCCAATCATTTAAAAAATAAAAAAGAGATTAAAATATATGACCCAACAAGTGGTTCAGGATCTTTGTTGATTAATATAGGTAATAGTGTTGCTAAATATATGGAAGATGATAATAATATTAAATATTATGCACAAGAGTTAAAAGAAAATACATATAATTTAACGCGTATGAATTTAGTTATGCGAGGAATTAGACCTGATAATATTGTAACAAGAAATGGTGATACACTTGAGGAAGATTGGCCATATTTCGATGAAAATGATCCAATTCATACTTATAGTCCACTTTACGTAGATGCAGTTGTATCAAATCCACCATATTCACAAGCTTGGGATTCTTCGAATAAAGAAAATGATCCTCGTTATTCTCGTTTTGGATTGGCACCTAAAAGTAAAGCTGATTATGCTTTTTTATTACACGATTTATTTCATGTAAAGCCTGATGGGATAATGGCAATTGTATTACCTCATGGAGTTTTATTTAGAGGTGGAGAAGAAGGGGAGATAAGAAAGAATTTAATTGAAAATAACCACATTGATACAATTATTGGATTACCAGCCAATATATTTTTTGGAACAGGTATACCAACAATTATTATGATATTGAAACAAAAAAGAGCAAATGATGATGTTTTGATTATTGATGCGTCTAAAGGATTTATAAAAGAGGGGAAAAATAATAAATTAAGGGCAAGTGATATAAAAAAAATAGTAGATACAGTGATTGAACGGAAAAATATTGATAAGTTTTCAAAAGTGGTAAGTCGTAAAGAAATAAGAAGTAATGAATATAACTTGAATATTCCACGTTATGTTGATTCTTCGGAAGAACCAGAAACTTGGGATGTGTATGCATCCATGTTTGGAGGAATACCTTTAAATGAAATTGATAAATTAAAAAATTATTGGTATGTTTTTCCAAATTTAAAAATATCTTTATTTAATAAAAAGGAAGGACCGTATGTTGAAATTGCCAATAAGGATATTAAAGATACAATCAAAAATAATGAAGAGATTCAAAATTTTAAGAGAAATTTTGCTGAACAATTAAAAAATTATACAGATTATTTAAAATCAGAATTACTAAAAAATATAAAAAATATAACTATATCTAAAGAAGAAAACATACTTAGTAAAAAACTATTTGAATGTTTAGAAACTATATCTCTTGTTGATAAATATGAAGCATATCAAATATTAGACGATGAGTGGCAAAAAATTGCTATTGATTTAGAGATTATTCAAACAGAAGGATATGATGCTATTAGAAAAGTTGATCCAAATATGGTGTTAAAAAAGAAAAATGGAAAAGAGCAAGAAGTTCAAGAAGGATGGATTGGTCATATAATACCTTTTGAATTAGTTCAAGAAAATATTTTGATTGAGGAAACAAAATCATTAAAAGAAAAGGAAACAAGGTTATTAGAAATTTCATCTCAATATGAAGAAATAATAGATTCTTTAACAGAAGATGAAAAAGAAAACGGAGTATTAAATGATACAAATGATGCTTTTGTATCAAAAGAAGTTACAAAAAAATTAAAAGAATTAAAAAATGAAGAAGACGCAGAAGTTTTAACTTTTGTAGAAAAGTTAAAAAAATACGATGAATTAAATAAAGAAGAAAAGTCACTTAAAAAAACAATAAAAAAAGATTCTGAAAATTTACAATCACTTACAAAAACTACCATTGAATCATTGTCTGATGATGATATTTATTTACTATTAGAAAAAAAATGGATTAAAAAAATAACTGATAGTTTAAATAAGTTACCAGATAATATAATTAATAAGTTAATGGATACAATTCAAGCAATATTTAAAAAATATGAAATGACTTATTTTGATATTGAGTCTGAAATTAAAGAAACAGAAAATAAACTTGCGTTAATGATCGATGAACTAGAAGGTGATGAATTTGATTTGAAAGGACTTAGTGAATTCAAATCACTATTATTAGGTAAAGTTTATGAATAAAAACAATAAACCAGAAATACGATTCAAAGGATTTACTGATGATTGGGAACAGCGTGAGGTTTCAGGATATGCTACTTTTTTATCTGGAAACGGTTTGAGTTGGAACGATATAGATGCCGATGGAGTACAAGAATGTATTTTGTATGGAAATCTATATACAGACTATGGAATGATAACAGATACAATAAATTATAGAACCAATGTCATACCTAAAAATCCTGTTTATAGTCAAAAAGGAGATGTGTTGATTCCAAGTTCAGATACTACACCCACTGGATTAGCAAGGGCTACATGCGTTGAAAAATCAGGAATTCTTCTTGGTGGAGATATAAATATTATCAGACCGAATAAAGATATAAATGGAAGTTGTTTATCATTAGTAATTAATGCCAATAAAAGGGAATTGTTACGTTTAATAAAAGGCACAACTGTGAAACATATTCATAATTCTGACATTCAAAAGATTGATATATTTTTACCTAAAAATAAAGATGAACAATTCAAAATAGCGACTTATTTTAAGTTAATCGACAATCTTATCACCCTTCACCAGCGTAAGTTAGAAAAATTAAAAAATATAAAAAAATCAATGTTAGAAAAAATGTTTTCTAAAAATGGAAAAAGTTTACCAGAAATACGATTCAAAGGATTTACTGATGATTGGGAACAGCGTAAGTTGGGAGATGTAGCGGATATAGTCGGCGGAGGAACGCCAAGCACGGAGAATCCTGAATATTGGGACGGCGATATAGACTGGTATGCTCCTGCTGAAATTGCAGACCAAATCTATGTTAAAACAAGTCAAAGAAAGATATCTGAACAAGGATATGATAATAGCTCTGCAAAACTTTTACCGCCCGGAACGGTATTGTTTACTTCACGTGCTGGAATAGGAAAAACAGCTATTTTAGCCCAAAAAGGCTGTACTAATCAAGGTTTTCAGTCTATTGTTCCTCATAAAAATGAGCTTGACACTTATTTCATTTTTTCTCGAACAGAGGAATTAAAACGATACGGAGAGTTGGTTGGGGCTGGTTCAACATTCGTCGAAGTGTCCGGCAAACAGATGGCTGCTATGGACTTGATGTTACCATCTACTATTCGAGAACAGCAAACGATAGGAGAATTTTTCAAGAAGATAGACACCCTTATCACCCTTCACCAGTGTAAGTTAGAAAAATTAAAAAATATAAAAAAATCAATGTTAGAAAAAATGTTTGTTAAATAATTATTGTATTTATGTCATTTCTTTTGGGAGGGGATATTATGACTTTTAGAAATGAATTGGATTTTGAAGAAGCTTTGATTAATATCTTATCTGAAAAAGGATGGGAAAAAGAAGTAATAAAAAATCCTGATGAAAAAGATTTAATTCGAAATTGGGCTAATATATTATTTGATAATAATAGGGGAATTGATCGATTAAATAATTATCCATTGACTGATGGAGAAATGGATCAAATTATTGAACAGATTATAACTTTACGAACACCTTTAAGATTGAATAGTTTTATTAACGGGAAAACTATATCAATAAAAAGGGATAATCCTGATGATGTAGCTCATTTTGGAAAAGAAATTAGTTTAAAAATTTATGACCGAAGAGAAATAGCTGCAGGGCAAAGCAGGTATCAAATTGTTCAGCAACCAAGATTTAATACAAAATCAAAAGTCCTTAATGATCGTAGAGGAGATTTAATGCTTTTGATTAATGGTATGCCTGTAGTTCATATTGAATTAAAGCGTAGTGGTATTCCTATTAGCCAAGCATATACACAAATTGAAAAATATGCTCATGAGGGAGTATTTTCTAGAATATTTTCACTTGTTCAAATATTTGTTGCAATGAATCCTGAAGAAACTGTATATTTTGCTAATCCTGGGCCAGATGGAAAATTTAATCCTGATTTCTATTTTCATTGGGCTGATTTTAATAATGAACCAATTAATAATTGGAAAGATATAGCATCATTTTTATTATCGATTCCTATGGCACATCAATTAATTGGATTTTATACAGTTGCTGATGATTCAGATGGAATATTAAAGGTTATGAGAAGTTATCAATATTATGCAGCTAGTGCTATATCTGATAAGGTATCAAAACATAAATGGGATGATACTAATCAATTAGGTGGATATATATGGCATACTACAGGGTCTGGAAAAACAATGACGAGTTTTAAATCAGCACAATTAATAGCAGATTCTAATGATGCTGACAAAGTAATATTTCTTACAGATCGAATAGAATTAGGAACTCAGTCATTAAAAGAGTATAGGGCATTTGCAAATGATAATGAAACGGTACAAGCAACTGAAAATACAGGAGTCTTAATTTCAAAATTAAAGAGTTCAAATTCACAAGAAGTATTAATTGTAACTTCAATTCAAAAAATGAGTAATATTAAAAACGAAGAGGGTGGATTTAACTTACAAGATATAGAAATAATAAATAGCAAACGACTGGTATTTATTATTGATGAGGCACATAGATCTACATTTGGCGATATGTTGATTACAATAAAAAATACATTTCCTAAAGCTTTGTTTTTTGGTTTTACAGGGACACCTATTCAAGATGAAAATCAAAAAAAGATGAATACGACATCAACGGTATTTGGAAACGAACTTCATCGATATAGTATAGCAGATGGTATTCGAGATAAAAATGTTTTAGGATTTGACCCTTATAAAGTGTTGACATTTAGAGATAAAGATCTTAGAAAAGCTGTTGCTTTACATAAGGCAAATGCATCGACCGAAGAGGAAGCTATTAGAGATCCAAGAAAGGCAAAAATATATTATAAGTATCTTGATTCTTCACCAGTACCAATGGGTGGCTTTTATAATGTAGGTGGTAAATACAATAAAGGTATTGAAGATTATATTCCTAATTCACAGTATAAAACACTAGAACATCAAAAAAAAGTTGTAGAAGATATTAAAGAAAATTGGAATACTTTAAGTCATGCTTCAAAATTTCATGCTATTTTTGCTACTAATAGTATTGCAGAAGCAATCGATTATTATAAATTAATAAAAAACGAAATACCTTATTTAAAAGTAACGTGTCTATTTGATCCACATATTGATAATACTGATGGATTCAAATTTAAAGAGGAAGGGCTTGTTGAAATTATTGAAGATTATTATAAACAATACGGTCTAGAGTTTACGCTTGCTACACATGCAAAGTTCAAAAAAGATGTAACTCTTAGATTAGCCCATAAGGAGTGCTATAAATTTATTGAAAAAGAGCCGGAAAAACAATTAGATTTATTGATTGTTGTTGATCAAATGTTAACTGGTTTTGATTCAAAATGGATCAACACATTATATCTAGATAAACTTATGGAATATGAAAATATTATCCAGGCATTTTCAAGAACAAACCGTTTATTTGGAACAGATAAACCGTTTGGGACTATTCGTTATTATCGAAAACCCCATACAATGGAACAACGTATAGCTGCAGCAGTAAAACTCTATTCTGGGGACAAGCCAATTGGTTTATTTGTTGATCGATTAACTAAAAATATTACTAAAATGAATAAAATATTTTTAGAAATAAAAGAATTATTTGAAAATGCTGGAATAGAAGATTTTAAAAAATTACCTAAAGATAAAACAGAAATTGCAAAATTTGCTTCATTATTTAATGATTTTAATTCATATTTAGAAGCGGCGAAGATACAGGGATTTAAGTGGAGTAAAAAAGTCTATAAATCTTTAGAAGGTATATCAGAAAAAATAGATATTGTTGAATTGCTTATTAGTGAAAATCAATATTTAACTTTAGTGCAAAGATATAAAGAATTACTTTCAGATTCAATTTCTAATAGTTCTGGTGGAGATGCAATACCATATGATATTAAAGGATATATAGTAGAAATTGATACCCAGAAAATCGATACTGATTATATGAATAGTCGGTTTACGAAATATATAAAAGAATTACAAAATGGGTCATCTGGAGCAATTGCAAATGCTTTAGATGAACTTCATAAATCATTTGCAATCTTAAGTCAAGAAGATCAAAAATATGCAAATATATTCTTACATGACATCCAAAGCGGTAATGTATATGTTGATGATAATAAAACATTATATGATTATATTAATGAGTATAAATGCAAGGCAAAAGATGATCAAATACATCGTTTTGCAAATGCATTTGGTATTAATGAAGAAAAGTTAAGAAATATGATGGGGCTAAAGTTAACAGCATCTAATATAAATGAATTTGGTCGTTTTGATGAGTTAAAGAAAACAATAGACAAGACAAAAGCAAAAGAATATTTGGAAAGAAAAGAAGGAGTGAAATTAATTCCTCTAAAAGTAAATATAAAAATGGATAAACTATTAAGGGAATTTATTTTAAATGGTGGCTTTGAATTATAGTTACAGAAAATTTGCTCAATATGATAATATAATAAATTATATGTATATTAAAAACTATAGATGGTATCCCAATTACTATATTTCATTGCTTAAATTAGGTAATTGAGATATGAAATTAATTAATAGAATATAGATAAATAGTAAATGAATTTTAAAAATGTGAATTATCATATTAATAGGAAATCCAGGAACAGGCAAAACAGCATTATCGATAGCACTGGGTATGAAATCCTGTTTGTCTAATAAGAATGTACTATTTGTCAATGCATCCAATCTGCTTATAGAATTAAAGGAAGCAATGACATTGAATCAGATAAACAAATATAAAACAAAATTTGAGAAATATGATTTAGTAATCGTTGATGAATTAGGATACTGTTCCTTTGACAAAGAACGTGGAGAAATACTCTTTAATTTATTATCATCCCGTAATCAAAAAGGAGCAACCATTATAACATCAAATCTCTCGTTTGACCGATGGAATGAAATATTTAATGATTCAGTGTTAGCAGGTGCAATTATTGATCGTTTAGCGTATAAGTCACATTTGACAAATATGATAGGTGATGGCTATGAACCATAGTTATAAAATATTAGAGTAAAAAACATGATTTACATATTTCTAAATTGACGGTGTTTTTATCGGTAGATTTCCAAGTAGTTATTTGATATAATTTAATTAGTTTTTTTATAAACAAATGTAATAATATATAAATGGTTGTCATTATTAAAATAATATTGGGGGAGATTTTATGGATAATAATTATGATTTTTTTATTAGCTATAATCATAAAGATGAGCAATGGGCTACATGGATTGCTAAAACACTAGAAGATAGTGGATATACTACCATAATTCAAGCGTGGGATTTTAAGCCAGGAAATAATTTTATATTGGAAATGCAAAAAGCTGTTACAAATAGCCATAAAACTTTACTTGTATTGTCAAAAAACTATAACGATTCAGCATTTTGTCAGCCTGAATGGGCTGCTGCAATCAAACTTGATCCAATGGGAAATGATAGAAGGGTTATTCCGGTTAGAATTGAAAATATAACACCTTTAGGATTGTTGTCACAAATTGTTTATATTGACCTGTGTAACCTTTCTGAAGAAGATGCAAAGGATTCACTTATAAAAGGCGTAAGAGATGATAATTTGCGAAAAGAAAAAAAAGTGGTTTTTCCTAGAAATGACATGAGATATGCTGCTGTAGCTGAAAAAAAACAGCCATATAAATTTATTTTTACGTTCAATAAGGATTGTATTGTTGAGCCAATATCTGCTCAAACTAAAAATAATCTGAGAGAATGGTTTATTAATGGGTGTGTAGAAGATTTTGAGGTAATAATTAATGACGAACGTGTTGAAGTTTGCTATGGATATCTTAAAAAAATAATGAAAAAGATCCAGCAGGAAGAAGATCTGACTGAAAAAGAAGAGCATATGTATGATTTGTATATGAAAGTAATAAAACAATGCGAACATGAGGTAGCACTAAAAAAACAAGCCTGTGATTTTTTTCTTAAGGACGAATTTTTACATGGCTATTTTTGGATTGACTCATGTTTTAAACTATACCCATTTATAGAACAAATATTAAATTTTGAGTGTTTTAATGATGAGAAGATGAGTGATTCGTCATATATTGCACTTGATTTTTATGTTTATCCAAGACCAAAAGAATGTCACAGTTACTTTACTGCACCACTTGAACGTGAGAAAGTAGAAAAAGTATTTGGAAAAATAACTAACTATAATGTTTTTGGTGACGTTTTGGATTTAGAAAAAGAATTATTAAAAGAAGTTGCTATTTATTACTATTTTTTTCTTGCTCGAGAGATTATAAATTTTGATATGAAGAAGATAGTTGAAAACAAGCAAGTTATGAATCTATTAAATTTTCAAATTGGGTTGCATTAAATTAAGTAGAAGAAAATGAATAAAGTTTCATCATTTTCTTTTTTCGTTTCATTAAGTTGTGCTATCTGGTATACAAGAGTTCAAAAATATGTACTTTGATATATTTTAACTAATAATGATCTAGTAGTAGTGCCGGATTATTATTAAGTTAATCTTTTCCATAAAAATTGGAGATAGTAAGTTTTTTTGCTAGTAACCTCTAATAGAATAATATATATAAACGAGAACTGTAATATTACTTTGCTGAATTTATCATTCCTTTTATTAGGGATTTCTTATATTTAATATGATAGGGATTTTTCAATAATAATAATTATAGAAATAACGAATAATATAAAATTTTTGGTATTTCACAAGCAGATATGTATCAAATGTATGTTTATGCAAAAAAATATTACATCACAAGTATGGCTTATTTATCCAGTAAACACTGAATTTTATGGCGATAAAATAATTGTATTAGATAGTGAAGATAGGGTAAAAGTATCTTTATTTTTAATTGATTTAACTAGTGTAGAATCTGAAGTGGAACGACTACTAAAGTTACTTTTTTAGGAATATGTTGATTAAAATTTATATGATACTGAGAATGATCTAGAGAAAAATAGAAATATAGCTTTATCTAAGAGCAACTATGTGCAAATGATTTTGATTTTTCTCATTTTAAACAGATATTTTAGATTATAAGTGAAATTATTGCACTTTCTTGAGAAAGCAAAGCTCCGTTTATTATATCTATCATATTCCTTTTTTTGAATAATACCATCTTTATCAAATTAGAATAATAGACTATAATTCAAAAAATGATACTATATTGTTATCTAAGTAAAACTATTAATAAAAATCAAGGTATAAAATGGAGATGAAAATGTAAAATTTACTAATGTTTGTTAACAAATATATTCACGCTACTTATTTCATTTCTGAATTTGAGTAAACTAAACTTTTAACGAAAACTGTTTTATTGGTAGTTAATAGACATAACTTTTAGTTATAAAAACAATAGAATATTAAAAAAATTCATTAACAGATATAAAAGAACAAATATTATTTTATGTAAGAATGAATCAATATAATTTTTATTTATAAGGTGGGTGAGTGTATGGATAAGGATAATATAAATAAATTGATAATAGATCAAAACTTTAAATTTCTTGTAAAATGTAGTATTCCTGAACATGATGAGTTAATGAATTATCTACATTACCTTTTTCCGTTTACCGGAATAATTGACAAAACTTTCTGCAATTATTTTATGTATGAATCAGTAGAATTATTAAAACATGCAATTTTCTTATATGAAGATGGATATTTTGATTGTGCTTTTTATAGTGTAAGGCAAAGTATAGAAAATTTAAATAATATGCTTTATTTAGCTGATAAAAAAGAAGAACTAAAAATATGGAAAGCAAAGAAAAGATTTTCATCAGATAAAAAAATTAAAGATATCTTAGAAAAAACAAATAAATCATACGATGAAATTAAAAATAGCATACCTGAAACATTTGATAATTATCAAAATCTTTTGCAAAAAGTAAATAAATATATTCATAAACAAGGTTACGATACATTTTATATTAATGTAAGACAGCAATCCAACGATATGTTAGATAGAATGGATTTATTTGTAATGTTTTTTAAAAATGCGATTCAGATATTGTTATTGATGAATATTGTTTTAGATCCGTTATCATTTGCACTAATAGACGAAAATGTGGATCGTCATATTCATTTCGATCCTGCAACAGAAGCAATTCCTATATATATTTTAGACAACATTTTTGAGTTTAATGTTGTTGATAGAATAAAACAAACACAATTCTATAAAGATTTCATTAAATTTTTTCTAGAAAAAGAGATGTTAAATGAAGGAACTTATGAGGTTATTCGTTACCAATATTTTGATATTGATAAGCTGCAGGATATTGAATCCCAAAAACATCTTTTAGACATAAAAGGATTATTATGCTTATCTATTTTGAACACCGGGGCCCTAGTTTCACATATATATTTTCATGATGATTTTTTAGGTTATTTTACTAATTTAAAATCTAAACATCAATTTGATGGATATACTTCAAATCAATTCGATGAATATACAATTGGAAATGGACAAAAAAATGTCAAGTGGAATAATACGTTTATTAGTGTTTACAAGTTTTTAGATACCTATGTAATTTTTCAACACGATGACAAATTAGATGATATTCTTCTTGCTGAGTTTCAAAATATAATTGATAACATTTGTGACTGATTTGTTTAAAATATTATAGATAGATTTATAGATAGATTCTTGACTCAAAAATTGTATTAATTTAATTATTTATATATTAGATGTCGAATTATGCACCTAATTCAAGTATATTTTGCATATATTAAGAAATTTAATATATTAAAATCAAATATGATTTGTAAATACTAGATAAAATAAATAATGAAATAAAATATAATAAAGGTGAAAATAATATATTGAAATCAAGTGCGAATAATATATAAAATATCAAAAAAGTGCTTTATTTAAGATGCTTTTAAAATATAGAGACAGTTTTGAGTACAAAATATTGTTTATTTAGGAGGTGTTATATTTGTGGAAAAAGAGTTTAAACATTTAGGAACTAGTTCAAAAAGTTTTGATGAATTAATTGCAAATAATAATTTATCACCTGAACAATCTGCTTCAGTGTTATTTAATTTTATGGATAAATTAGAGTGGTTAATAGAAATAATCGAAAACAAGAAGATAAGTGCAAGATATTGTGACGAGGATATTCAATATTTGGAACTTGAAAATTTAAAAAAAGTTGTAATACCAATGAAATGTTTTTGTGACATTAACTTTCATAAGTTGGATTCTCATTTAAAATGTTATGGAAGTTATGGGATAGGATTATCTAAAGAGTGGGGGATAAAAAATAAAATTCAGCCAGTCCAATATATAGTTAAGTCGTCAGAAATGGCTAATATGTATAAATCCGCATTTGAAGAAGCGAAAAAGAAGAAGGGGACCAGTCTTTTGAAAAATTATCTTCCTATGCAATTAATGTATATGAAACCTGTTGTTGGAAAATTTAAGAATCGTACAGATAAAAATGACACTGTAAAATATTTTACTGATGAATGTGAATGGAGATTCATTCCGGATTTGACAGATTTACAATTGCCTCAAATTATTGTTGATCAATCTGCAATAGAATCAAAAATATATAATAAATATAATGATGCGATAAAAAATAATGATTGTGCCTCTTTGAATTTTGAATATAAAGATATCAAATATATTGTTGTAGATAAAAGCGAGGACTTTGATAAATTGATAGCAAGTGTAATGGAATTGCAAGTCGAAAATAGAGTTAAATATCAATTGATTTCAAAAATTATAATTTGGGAAGAATCATGGAGGGATTTTTGATGAAACTAGATTTTGATAGTATATTTAATGCTAAGCCTTTATCAGAAATGGAGGTTCAAGATGTTGTTCTTAGAGAATTAAATAAGGATTTACCCTCTGATGATATTGAATATGCCTCTACTGAAGATGGTTTTTGTTACATTACTACTAAATCAGATAAACTAAAAATAGGTGGATTTGAATTAGATTTAGATAATGAAGATTGTAAAATTTTAGGTGAAAAATATAGTACAGAAGATGTATTTGATTACTCTTATAATGCACAAAAAGCAATGAAACTAAAGTTAAAAGAAAAAGATGTGATTTTAGTAAATGATCAAAGAATTCCAGTAGATAAGTTTGTGTGTAAGCCTTTATCTTATATAAAATATGTCGAAGGTGTTTTTTATGTAATTCCTGAAAAATTTCCAGAGCCTTTTAAACTTGTTATCCGTGATGATATTTATAGTAATTGTTTTACAATGAAGAGAATTCCAAATAAAAGTATAGCGAATATGTCATTTGAAAGTGAAGATAATCAGGTTTTGAAGTTGAAATATATTATATACAAAAAAGAAGGAAAAATGACTTTTAATTTGTCTTATAATTTTAAATATGCTAATACTGTAGAAGACTTAATAAAATATTCAACTTTATATAATTCATTTTTTAGTGGTAAAATTTTAATAGGCAAATCTACAATAAAAGGAAGGGAAAATTCACATGAAAAATTAATTGATACCAATATAATTAATTATTGGAAAAAAATTAATTATATTGAAAAATATTTTAATATTAGTTTTAAACCATCTATGATAGAGATGTCAGGGGATGAACAAAAAGCAGTAGATGAACTTTATTTTGGATTAATTAAATCTTTACCTATAAGAGATTATAAAACTTATTCTTCATTTAAAATAACTTTTGATGGTAATGAAGAAGCTAAAGATTTAAATATTGGGCAAAAAATGTCTTTTTGGTTTGAATCAAATAGAGAGATCGACTTGCTTAATAAAAGTTTTAATCTTTATTGTTATATTGGAATTTATGATGCTAAAATAAAAGATATTAACGTATTGGAAAATAAAACAAAATTAGAATTTGAGAATGTAGATCAAGATCATAAATCATATGTTGTTATAAAATATTTTACTTCTTTAGAGGAACGGTCTAAGTATTCAGAAAATTTAACTGGAGAAGAAGTTGCTGAATTAAGTAAAGCAAAAAGTATAGCTGAATATATAAAGGATGGAAAAAAGAGTGAAATATAATTTTATGAGATTTGTTATTAGCATATTTTAAAAGTTTTTAATCAGTGTTTTTAATGATGAATTTCATTTGATGGAATACTTCTTTGTGGACTAATATAGTATTTGCTAATTATGTTGTTTTTTCGTTTTATTGGTTTATATGTTATGAATAATATGTATTGAAAGGAAAATGAAAATACATCAGGAAAATGATAATGTTGAGTTTAAAAAGAACTCACAGATACTGTAAAAAAGAGACTGTGGCTTTTTTTAACACGATTAATGGGACTATTTTTGATGGGGTAGAAGATGGTAGCAGTAATATTATTTTAATGAAAGTATCACGGAAGATATGAATTGGAGTATATATTTTCGAGGTACTTTAAGAAAGAGTTTAGGCTGGGAATATCAAAATGAATGGAAATTATTAATGCTTATAGGGAAATAATCTAGCGATTATAATAAAGTAATTTTCTAAAAACATTCTTTATGTTGGAGTTACACGAAAGTTAGATACATTTTAAATGGTGTAGTGCAAAATAAAATGTGAAGATTGTTATAAATTTAAAAATAAATTTTTTGAATTAAAATTAGGTTAGATAATTTATAATAAGAATCGGTTATTTTATAATTTACAACTAGTGATGCTATTGTTATTATTTTATTTTAAGACTAATGGTATACTCAATTTAAGTTCATTTTGAATACACAATATAATTTAAAATATTGAAAAGTGATGTAATTAGCACATATTAGAGAAAATTAATATTGAAATGTATCATAAGATAAATGAAAATAATATGATGGAGTTGAGATCAAATAGTATTAAATATTTTTTAAATTTGTGTTACTACTTTGGTACTAAGATATGCTGTAAATAAAAATAGCAAAAAGATACAAAATTCAAATTAAATAAAATGTTGACGTAAAAACATATAATAAAACTAAAATACATTAAAGTTTGTTATATGTTGATAAACATTTAATAATTAATTTTTGTAACTAACAAATGAAAAGATAAAAGTTATTAATATAATTATACGAATCTGATACTATTATTGTTGATCTTACAATTCCGAATTGATAATATTTGTTCATTAAAAGAATATATGATGTAAAATATGTGTCAAAAATGATACTTAGTATGTAACACTAATCTGTTTAGGTTAGTGAAAATTGAGAGATTAAGTGAATTCGATTAGTTTAGGAAATATATGATTTATTTTATATAATTAAGGATGTTTTTAGATTATTTGTAATTCTATTTTAGCATCTATAAAAAGCTCGTGAGAGCTTTTTTAATTGAAAAAATAAAATAAAAATATTTATAGTTATTTTGATACATGATAAAATAAAAGTAATTGAGTAGTATTTTGTCAAAATAAAGGGTGAGGGGTTAGAGATAATATGGATATTGATAATGGTGTGTTGTTTTTTTTGATAATAGCATTGTTTGTAGTGTATTTTATATTGATAAAATGTACTAACAAAAATTCTAAAGATAGATCATTTGTTGAAAAAGAAAATAATGAAGAAATAGTTATTCTGGTTAAAGAGTTAATTAAAGACTTAATTGAAGAAGATGAATCTATTACAGAAAAGAAAATAGATAAAAAAGTTGCATTAGAAGAATCTTCAATAAAAGAAGATAAAATTAAATTTAATGAAAACAAAAGAATATTATTAAGATTAAAAAAGGATAATCCTAATTATCCTGAATTTTTATTTGAAACAGGCTTGCTGTACGAAAAAATATATAAAGATTATTTTAGAGCAGCATGTTATTGTTATCTGGCAACATTAATAGATAGTAGTAATCAAGAATATGAAAAAAATTATATTCGTCTTTGTAAATTAGTAGGTAAACATAATGGCTTTGAATGGGAGTACCAAATTACTTTAGTAAAAACTATTTATGATGTTGAAGATGTAGTTAATAATTTGCTTAATGCCAATAAAGTAAAATCTAGTAACAAAAAGGATAAAAAGAAAGCTATAAAAAAACCAATTGTTGTTCAAACAACATATAAAAAAACAAAATCATCCAGTAAATTTAATGATTTTAATACTGAATCGTATTTACATTCATTAGGATATAAAGTTGGTAAAACAGGGTTAAGCGAATATAAAAGACGGCAATTGTTGGATAAAGTTTTAAAAAAAGGACAGTTATCTAAATACGATATTATTGAAACTTTAGAACGTAATATTTCAATGTTTGGCCATCGTATAGATAGACAAAAAGCGGTAAGTGATTGGAAAATAGATCTGAAATATATTAAAGATAATTATTAAAAATTTTTAATATCTAATATGTTTAGACAAGTTTTCATTGATAATACGTTAAGACATATTATATTTTAGAGGAGAATAAAAAATATGATAGAAGGGGGGGATTATATACTTATAATTTCTTTTAAAAGAAGTTATAAGTATATATAAATTAAAATGGTGATATTTAATAAAGTTAAGCAAATGGCACAAGAAAAGATTGAAAAACAAGTAGAAAAAATCACGGAGAGTATTAATGAAAAAACAACTCCTAAAATATGTGATATATGTGGTAAATCTACTATCCTAGTTTCAAATTTCGATGATGTTGTTTTATGTAAAACTTGTATGATTAAATTAAAAATGTATTCAAAAAAACAAGAATATGAGACAAATAATGATGTTATAAAAGAAAAAGAAAAAATAAAAGATAAAGCAGTTAAAATGGGAGCATCTGATAAAGTATTAATGCTATTAGAAAAAAGATATAATTCTATGATAATTAAAGGGTTAGTTTATAATATTGAAGGAGAGAGGCAAAGAATAAAAATATTTGAAAATTATTTTCAAATTATTACTTATGAAATTGACGATGAATTAAAGAAGAAATATTATAAAGTTATAAATGAGGGTGATAATGGAATTGCATCTGAATTATTATCAAATATTGATGTGTCTTCAATTGCTTTAGGATTGATAACGCCAGGAGGAATAGCAACCAAGGGTGCAAAAATAGTAAAAAGTGCTGCGTTAGCAACTGGAGCAAAAACTATTATGAATTCAGTTAATTCAAAAGTAAATTCATTTCCATTGTATAAAGGTGAACGTACAATTAGATATGACGAATACGATTCTATTAAGATTAAAGTTTCTGATAAAGTGGGCTTAGGTGTTTTAATATTTCACAATACTAAAAATTCAAATATTGAAGATGCTATTTTTATGTTTTCAAATTACACTGATAAAATTAATAAAGTTAATAAAATATGTGATTATATTAGAAGTAAGGTAATGGATACAATTAAGAACAATAGTACAAATAATCAATCTCAGCAACAGTTTATAAAACAAGATAATATTAATTTGTCTGTTGCTGATGAAATTTTAAAATTTAAAAAATTGTTAGATATGGGGGCTATAACAGAAGAAGAATATAATAAGAAGAAAGAAGAATTGTTAAATTTGTAAAATTAAATTATTATTAATTTGAAGTGGTCTAAGCCACTTTTTATTTTGAGATAAAAATGATAAAAAAATTAGAAAAATGTAAGAAAAGTATACAAAGAAAATGAGATAAATTATATAATTACATCAACAGCAAAAATAACAATCGATATATGTCGTAAAATTATTAATATCGACGACTAGACTATTAGATAAAAAGTATTGATAATTTTATGGATTGTATAATAATTTGTTGAATGTTTTTTTATAGGAATAGAGAAAGGAAGTAAAAATGGCTAAGGATAATACAAAAATAGGATTTGAAAAACAAATATGGGATGCAGCATGTGTACTTTGGGGGCATATTCCAGCGGCTGATTATCGTAAAGTGATTGTTGGATTAATATTTTTAAGATACATTTCTAGTGCTTTTGAAAAAAGATATAATGAATTAGTAGCAGAAGGATATGGTTTTGAAGATGATAAGGATGCATATATAGCAGAAAATATATTTTATGTACCTGAAAAAGCACGGTGGAATATTATTGCATCAGCTGCGCATACACCAGAAATAGGTACTGTGTTAGATGAGGCAATGAGAGCTATTGAAGATGAAAATAAAAGCTTAAAAAATGTTTTACCTAAAATATATGGAAGTCCAGATTTAGATAAACGAGTATTAGGAGAGGTTGTTGATTTATTTACTAATGAAATAAAGATGGAAGATATAGATGGTGATCGTGATATATTAGGACGTACATATGAATACTGTATTGCACAGTTTGCTGCATATGAAGGAACAAAAGGTGGAGAGTTTTATACGCCTTCTAGTATTGTTAAGACGATTGTTGAAATATTGAAACCTTTTGAAGATTGTCGAGTGTATGATCCATGTTGTGGATCTGGAGGAATGTTTGTACAAAGTGTGAAATTCTTACAAGCACATTCAGGTAACAGAAATCGTATTTCGGTGTATGGACAAGAATCAAATGCAGATACTTGGAAGATGGCTAAAATGAATATGGCAATTCGAGGTATTGATGCAGATTTTGGACCATATCAAGCAGATACATTTTTTAATGATTTACATAAAACATTAAAAGCAGATTTTATCATGGCAAATCCACCATTTAACTTAAAAAACTGGGGTCAGGACAAGTTAAAAGAAGATAAACGTTGGAAATATGGGGTACCGCCAGAAGGAAATGCAAACTTTGCATGGATTCAACACATGATTCATCATTTGGCACCAAATGGAAAAATAGGTTTAGTATTAGCCAATGGTGCATTATCATCTCAAACATCAGGAGAGGGAGGCATTCGAAAAAATATTATAGAAGCTGATTTAATAGAGGGAATCGTAGCTTTACCAACACAATTATTCTATAGTGTTACAATTCCTGTAACATTATGGTTTATAAGTAAAAATAAAAAACAAAAAGGGAAAACTCTTTTCATTGATGCTCGTAAGATGGGATACATGGTAGATCGTAAGCATAGGGATTTTACTGATGAAGATATTAAAAAGTTAGCTGATACGTTTGAATTATTTCAAAATGGTACTTTAGAAGAGGTAAAAGGATTTTGTGCTATTGCCACTACAGAAGATATAGCAAAGCAAGATTATATTTTAACACCAGGAAGATATGTGGGTATTGAGGAACAAGAAGATGATGATGAACCATTTGATGATAAGATGAAACGATTAACTTTTGAATTGTCTGATATGTTTAAAAGATCTCGTGAACTAGAGAATGAGATATGTAAGAAATTAGGAGCGATTGGGTATGAAGTGCAAACTTAAAGATGTTTGTTTCTTTCGGAAAGAAAAAACAGATATAACAGTTTTAACAACAACATATATTTCAACTGAAAATATGATTTCTAATAAGTTATGAGTAGTAAAGGCCACCATAGAAGCTATGATTGCAGAATTACAAAAAATGTTAAGCAAATTGTAACAAATGATATTCGTAATTATCTTACTCACTACCAAAAGAAAAATGGTTCAAGTGAAGTTAGATAATATTTGATCTATTTTATCCAGCTTCTTCTCTAGGCTTGAGGACGAGGATTACATACTGAAAAGCCCAGTCAGACGAATATACAGAGTGAAAATTGGAATAAATACCAAGGAAACATATTCAGATGAGGCGTTAGAATTTATGAGAGATACTTGTATGAAACTAAGAGATTTGACGATGATTGATATGCTTGTGTCAATGGGAATGTGTGTTGGTGAAATGGTATTGCTAAACCGAAATGATATTGATTTCAATGAAGGAGAATGTATTGTGTTTGGTAAAGCAAGTAACGAGCAAGTGGTTTACTTTGATGCTAGAACCAAGATACATTTACAGAATTATTTAGAAAGCAAGACAAATGATAATCCGGCGTTGTTTGTATCGCTTAAGTCACTTCACGAAAGACTAAAAATAGGCGGTGTTAAACTCCGTCTGCGTGAATATAGGAAACGTTAGGCTTACAAAAAGTACACTCACACAAGTTCTGGCGTACACTTGCGACTATGGGCATAGGAAGATAGATACAACCTTGCAGTATGCAATGGTTAAACAGAGTAATATTAAAATTGCTCATTGAAAATACATAGGATAGGTGAATTATTATGAAGATAAAATTAGGAGATTTGATTGTAAATTTTGATAGGAAAAGGGTTCCTTTATCTTCTCGTGAACGAGCTAAAAGGCAAGGAATTTATCCTTATTATGGAGCTACATCTATTATGGATTATGTCGATGATTATTTATTTGATGGAAAGTATATTCTGCTTGGTGAAGATGGAACTGTAATAGATGGAAAAGGTAACCCAATTTTGCAGATAGCAGAAGGAAAATTTTGGTGCAATAATCATGCACATATTCTTCAAAATACTGAATTAGTTACATTTGACTATCTATATTATCTACTTAAAAATACAAATGTAGCTTCAATTGTCACTGGTGCAGTTCAACCTAAGATATCTCAAACTAACCTAAATAATTTAGAAGTAGATATTCATCTCGACAAAAAAATACAGAATAAAATTGTTTCAATCTTATTACCTATAGACAACAAGATTAAATATAATATGGCTATAAACAATAATTTAGAGCAGCAAGCCAAAGCTCTTTATAAAGATTGGTTTTTTGATTATTCTCCATTTTCTGCTGATGGCACTCTGCCTAACGATTGGCGAGTTGGTACTGTCAATGACATTATTCAGCTTCACGACTCTAAGCGAGTTCCTCTTTCCGGAGCTGAAAGAGATAAGATGGCGAAAATTTACCCTTATTACGGTGCCACATCATTGATGGACTATGTTGACAACTATCTCTTTGACGGTATTTATCTTTTACTTGGGGAAGATGGTACAGTTGTTGATAGTTTAGGTTTTCCAATCTTACAATATGTTTATGGACAGTTTTGGGTAAACAACCACGCTCACATTATTACAGGTAAAGAAGGTTTCTCGGTAGAAGAACTATATCTATTTTTTAGTTTAACAAACATTAAATCAATAGTAACTGGAGCAGTTCAGCAAAAGGTTAGTCAACAAAATCTAAAGAAAGTGCCTGCCATTATACCAAGTAAAGAAGCTTTGAATGCTTTTGATGAACTAATTCAGCCTATATTTGCTCAAATTCGTAATTTACGAGACGAAAATACTCGCTTAGCTGAACTGAGAGATACCTTATTACCTAAATTAATGTCTGGAGAACTTGATGTATCTGAAATTGACTTTTAAACGCTAAATTATTGTTTATATTACTAAAAGAGTTTACCTGATTTGTATAAGTTATAAACTGTAAATCAGCTCTTAATGTTTTATATGGATAAACGATATAGAATGACTATAGAATTTTTAGTTTAAAAATATAGAATTATCTGTTTATAAAAAGGAGGGGATAAAGGTGTATGAAGATCCAAATTTTGAAGGGGCTGTTGAAATACAATCTGTTGGAGATTTTATAATTAAGATAAAAGAATTGAATGAACAGGTAGAAGGGGAATCAACTGATTTTTATTTTAGAGGACAGGAAACTGAATATTGGGATATAGAACCGAGCATTTTTAGAGATAATATGCTTAGTATTGAGCATAAATTAATTCAAATACCCCTGCAAAAAATTCCGTCAGAATTTAAGAATTCAAGCGGAGTATTTGATTTGATGGCCAAATATCAGCATTATGGTATGTGTACTAGACTTTTAGATTTAACAACTAATCCTTTGGTAGCTTTATATTTTGCCTGTAAACTTCATGGACCTGAAAATTATTGTAATGGTGATGATAAAATTGAAAAAAAAGAACCCTATGGTGTAGTTTATTATAAAAATAGTTATTATCCTTTTTCATCTTCAGACCGGGAGATACGTATCATTTCTTCATTAGCAAAAATGGATTTATCTAAAGAGAATACAATCAATGATGTTTTGGATAAATTAGTAAAAGAAAAAATTATAGATAGTGACATGCAAAAAAGGTGGCTAAGCAAAGATGGATGTAAAGAATTTATAAACATAATTCAAAGAAATTATTTAGTTATACCTTCATACAGCAATGAAAGATTAAGAAAACAAAGTGGTGTTTTTTTGATTGCGGGGGCTTATTCAGTGAATGTAGTTTCTAATATAGGAAAAAGTATAATTACGAAATGCAAAACTAATTTAAAGAATGAATTTGAAAAGACTTATTTTTATGTGCCTGGCGAAAAAAAGGAAGATATACTGGATGAATTGAATTTGTATAATATAAATGAAGCAACATTATTCCCTGAATTAGAGCATCAGCTAAATTATATTAAAAACTCCAATAAAAATAGCACAACTACAGTAAATGATTTTTTTGTGTACGATGATTCAATTGATAACAATAATAATAAAATTATAGTTTCTGAATCTAATTTAAATGATTATATATTATCGAATTTAAATCTTATTACAGGTGAAGAGAGTACTGAAAAAGAAACCGAAAATATAAAACAAATATTATTAAATAATATGATTATTGATTGGTATAAAAGAGAGACAGTTCTTAGCAAAATAAAAATGAATTTAATTATGTATTATAAAAGAGAATATAAAAATAAGTCTAATCAAGAAATAGAGGTTATTGTAGATCATTTAATTGAAAATTTATACTCATTAATTGATGCTTATTCAATAAAAGTAAATAAAGGAGAATAGAAATGAAAAATGTATTCACAGAATCTAATTATGAAAATTCAATAATAGATTTATTTAAAAATGATTTACAATACGAATATATTTATGGACCTGATATTGAAAGAAATTTTTATAGTCCTTTATACGAAGATGTCTTAGTAGAATCAATTGAAAGAATTAATAGTGGATTACCTCATAGTGCAATAGATGATGCATTATATAAGTTAAAAAATTTTGAAAATGGGGAATTAGTCCAAAAAAATATGGTGTTTATGGATTACTTGCAAAATGGTATACCAGTTCGTTATTTTGATAATGATGAAGAAAGGTCAGATATTGTTTATTTAATTGATTACAATGATGTAAATAATAATTCTTTTATCATAGCTAATCAATGGACATTTATTGAAAAAAGCAATAAAAGACCTGATATTATATTGTTTGTAAATGGATTACCTTTGGTGATTATGGAATTAAAATCTCCATCTAGAGAAGAAACTGATGCTTCAGAGGCTTATCGCCAATTACGTAACTATATGCATGAGATTCCATCAATGTTTATCTATAATGCTATTTGTGTGATGAGTGATCATCTAATATCGAAAGCAGGAACGATTACTTCGGGTGAAGATCGATTTATGGAATGGAAAAGTAAAGATGGAAATCGAGTAAATGATAAGTTTGCTCAATTCGATACTTTTTTTGAAGGGATTTTTGAAAAAGAGAGATTATTAGATATTATTAAAAATTTTATTTGTTTTTCAAATGAGGGAATAAAAACTTTTAAAATATTAGCTGCTTATCATCAATATTTTGCGGTAAGAAAAGCAATTGTTTCAACAAAAAATGCTACAAAAACCGATGGAAAAGCAGGGGTATTTTGGCATACCCAAGGAAGCGGAAAATCGTTATCAATGGTATTTTATGCTCATTTGCTACAAAATGCATTAAATAGTCCAACTATTGTTGTTATTACTGATAGAAATGATTTAGATGATCAGTTATATGGACAATTTAGTAAATGTAAAGACTTTCTAAGACAAACTCCAATCCAAGCAGAAAGTAGAGAACATTTAAAACAATTACTAGAAGGTAGACAGGCAAATGGAATCATTTTTACAACGATGCAAAAGTTTGAAGAATATGGGGCAGCATTATCTGATAGACGAAATATTATTGTAATGGCTGATGAAGCGCATCGAGGACAATATGGATTAACTGAAAAAATAAAAATGACCAAAAATGATCAAGGAGAAGAAATTGCTAAACGTACAGTAGGAACTGCTAGAATAATTCGAAATAGTCTGCCAAATGCGACATTTATTGGTTTTACTGGAACGCCTATTTCTTCTGCTGATCGCAGTACAACTGAAGTTTTTGGTAAATATATTGATATATATGATATGACTCAGGCTGTAGAAGATGGTGCAACAAGACCCGTGTACTATGAAAGTCGTGTAGTAAAATTGAATCTTGATGAAGAAACATTAAAGTTGATCGATGATGAATATGATTTAATGGCAAGTAAAGCAGATGAAGTAGTTATTGAAAAAAGTAAAAAGAAATTAGGACAAATGGAAGCTATTCTTGGCAATGATAGTACGATAGATTCTTTGGTAAATGATATAATTTATCATTATGAAGAAAACCGTGAACATTTACTAACAGGTAAAGCGATGATTGTGGCTTATTCAAGAACAATAGCGATGAAAATTTATCAAAAGATTTTAGAATTAAGACCCAAGTGGAAAGATGAAGAAAAAGTCGCTGTAGTTATGACTTCTAGCAACAAAGATCGAGAGGAATGGCACAAAATTATTGGAAATAAGGCCTACAAAGAAGAACTAGCAAAAAAATTCAAAGACAATAATAGTTCACTTAAAATAGTGATTGTTGTTGATATGTGGTTAACAGGCTTTGATGTACCATCATTAGCAACAATGTACGTTTATAAACCAATGCAAGGACATAACTTAATGCAAGCTATTGCCCGTGTTAATCGTGTTTTTGGTGACAAAGAAGGTGGATTAGTTGTTGATTATATAGGGATAGCTAGTGCATTGAAACAGGCAATGAATGATTATACTACAAGAGATAAAAATAATTACGGAGATACAAATATTGCTGATGTGGCTTATCCTAAATTTTTAGAAAAATTGTCAATTTGTCAAGATTTATTCTATGGTTATGATTACAGTTTATTCAAAATAGGGAGTGAACTACAAAGGGCAAAAGTAATTTCTGGAGCAGTTAACTTTATTATAGATCCTTCAAGAGAAGAAGATAAAGATATTTTTATTAAAGAATCTTTATTAATGCATCAGGCATTATCACTTTGTTCATCAATTGTTGATGAGGATAATCGTTTTGAAGCAGCATTTTTTGAAACAATTCGTGTTATGGTGAATCGATTAATGAATAGTGGTAGTGGTCAAAAGCTATCATTACCAGAAATTAATGAACGCATTAATGAATTGTTAAAACAGAGTATAAAAAGTGAAGGGGTAATTAATTTATTTTCATCAATTAAAGAAAAATTTTCATTATTTGACCCTAAATTTTTAGAAGATGTAGCAAAAATGAAAGAAAAGAATTTAGCCATTGAATTATTAAAAAGATTAATAGCGGACCAAGTTTCTATATACAAAAGAACTAATGTTGTAAAATCCGCTAAATTCAGTGAAATAATTAAAGCAACACTTAATCGTTACATTAATGGGATGATCACAAATGAAGAAGTTATTGAAGAATTACTTAATTTAGCAAAATTAATTACTGATGCACAAAAGGAAGGAAATAAATTAGGGCTTACAGCAGATGAATTAGCTTTCTATGATGCATTAACAAAGCCACAAGCAATTAAAGATTTTTATGAAAACGAAGAATTGATTGCGATAACTAAAGAATTAGCAGATACACTTCGTAAAAATAGAACAATTGATTGGCAAAAAAAGGAATCAGCAAGAGCTAGAATGAGAATGTTAATAAAAAAATTATTACGAGATCATCGTTATCCACCAGATGGAATGGACGATGCAGTTCAAACCGTTATGTTACAATGCGAAATGTGGGCAGATACAGAGATTGAAGATTGAATTTAATAACAAAAGAGGAGAATATATATGGAAATTAAAGCGTTTGATATTTCTGACGAATACTCAGAAATAGATCTTTCAGATAAACAACAAAGCAATATAAATAAAATATTTTTTGAAATTGTAGAGGGACAAAGGGAAAAAAATTTTTCATTAGGTGTTAAGTGTTGTTTAAAAAATGAAAATCGCTCAAAAGAGAATGCATTATATAATTATTATTTACATAAATCTGATGAATTTGATTTTTCAATTTTTGCTTCTGCTTTACATGATGCGGAAAAAATAAAAGATGGTTCAAAAAGAAAACGAAGTATTCAAGAAGGTTTTTTGTTTATTAAAAGTGAGAATAAAGAACTGTATTTAATGAAATTGGAAAAAATAAAGGATGTTGATTCATCTACTTTTGAAATAAAAGGTGCGTTAGGAACAGATAATAATTATTATAAGCTATGTATTTTCAGTGATAATATAGATGAAATATTAATATTTGATAAAAATACTAGATTAGCTTCTTATTGGTATGATAATTTCCTAGGCTTAACAAGAGTTAAAGATGAACATCAAAATACTCATATTCTTATAGATTTAATCAAAGAAAAGAAATTGTTTAATAACCAAATGCTAACTCAACAAAATATATCGCTGGTGTATCAAAAAGTAGAAGACTTTATGTTTAATAATGAAAATTTTCAGAAATTAGGATTATTAGAATATTTAAAGTTAGAGAACATTTTAAGTAGTGAAGTTGATGAAAAAATTTTTTCAATTGACTCCATGGAGTTAGATGCTGAATTTAATATATCAAAAAAAAGTATCAAAGAAAAATATAAAAAGAAGATACAAATTTCTTCTGATACATTTATTTCTACAGATAATTATATTAAATTAAAAAAACGCCAAGGAATAAAATTAGAAGGTAATGAGTTAACTTTAGTAGTTGGTGATGATTTTATAGATCAAGTTAGGAAGGAATTAGCATAATGTGTGCTGAAGAATTTTTATTTGACTATACATCAGTAAAATTTCCAATTAATGACTTTAATACAGAAAATTTGAATAAATTAGAAACTGCTTGTAATGCCCTTAGTATAAAAATAGAAATAGAGAAGGGTGAAGGATATTATGAAGTATATAATCCGAAAAACTTATTATTTAAAGAAAGAGAATATATAGAAGAGAAATTTTATTTTAAGGATATCATAAGAAAATTATCAATTAAAGATTATTGTAATGATTTATATTATGTACGTGAGGATTTTTATCTTGAAAAGGTAAAATATAAAGATTTCAAAATATATTCAAAAGTAATAGCGGATAATAATATTGATGGTTTAAATAAAAAAGAGATTTTAGTTTCTATAGAAATGTTAGATAAGTTAAATAGCAAGTCTAGCAAAGTAGAAAAATTAATCAATATATACGTTATGTTATTTCTATCAAATAAAACTATATTTTGTGATGAGGAATTTTCATTTGCTATTTTTCACGAAAATCATTATTTTTTAAAAAAAGAAAAATTAGATACTATTACTACAGATTTATTTAAAATTTATAAATGGATTGTATCAGAAGAAGAATACAAAGATTCATATAGAGTAAAACTTGACATTGTTAGAAAAGTAATTGTTAACAAAGAATCATTTAATCTTACAGAAGAGGATTTATTAAATTGTCGAAGTATATTTAATAGAATTATTAGAAATGAGGTAAAAACATATTTTGAACAAGTCGATTTACTAAAGAATGATTTTATTAATTTGGATAAATCTATAAACGATGTAAGAAGATCATTACATGTAAAAATATTAACATGGCTAAGTTCAATTGGAATACTTATTTTTGATTATATAAAAGAATATGAAGGAAATAGAATATATTATTCTATTTTTTGTTCACAATCGCAAAAAATACAAATAGTCCTATTTATGTTATTAATAGCAATTGTTGTTATTTTTTGTATCTTTATAATTGAGATGAACTATTTAGAAAAAGAATATGATAAATTAAAAAAATATTATACCAATAAGCAGTTTTTTATTGAAGACGATTTCGATAACTATATTGAAAAACCAAAAATACAAATATCTTATGTGATAGTTTTTATTTTAGTTATTATTGCTTTTTTAATAAGAATTATATTGACGTTTATTTAAGTGTATAATTCATTCAATGTAAGCGCAAAATAAAAAGGTGTATTTAATTTATTAATCATTTGTGACACTATTTATCTAAAGATATTGTAGAAATTTATAGACTTCTATAGAAGTCTAGTAAACTCTATGATATCGGGTATAATTATTGGAGGTGTCATGATGGAAGATAATGTTAAAAAAACAAAACATGAGTTAAATATTTTAAAATGGAAACAATTAATTACTGATTTCAATAATAGTGATATGACATTGAGTGAATGGTGTGATTTAAATCATGTTGGTAAATCTACCTATTACAAATATCTTAGATTAATTAGAAACGATTTACTTAATGAACAGTCCTCACCTGTAAAAATTGAATCAAAACGTTCATTTGTACCAGTTAATGCTGATGTATCTAAGAGCGAACCCCTTACCATCACAAAAGGAAATGTTCGAATTGAATTTAATCATCAAAGCGATTTAAATACAGTTATGAATATAATTAAGGTATTACTATGCTAGGAGATGTTTCTAAAGCTGAACATATCTATATAGCTGTAGGCTATACGGATATGCGAAAACAAATTGATGGGTTAGCGGCACTTGTTCAAACAAATTTCAATCTGGATCCATTTTCTAATTCCCTATTCTTGTTTTGTGGCAGAAACACAAGAATGATGAAGGCCTTATATTGGGAAGGTGATGGATTTGTGCTTTTGTATAAAAGACTTGAAAATGGCAGATTCAAGTGGCCAAGAGATGAACAGGAAGCAAGGGAGATTACTTCTCAACAGTTTCGATGGTTACTAGAAGGACTTTCTATTGTTCAACCAAAAATGATACAAAAAAGCAGTGCAAGAAAAGCTATATAATACTTTCAAAATGTAGTGAAATATAATGTTTTATGGTATAATTAAAACATACTCGAGGAGGGAAATTTCATGGCTAATTGTACTGCAAATACTGTTGAAAATATGGTGTCAATGATAACTGATTTAACTAAAACGATTGAAGAATTAAACGCAACAATCACAGCTTTACAGACAAGTATACAAAGCCTAAAAGAGGATAATGCCCTTCTATTAGAAGAAAATAAATATTTAAAGAGAAAACTGTTCGGATCTAAGAGCGAAAAAATATCTTCAACAGATCCACAACAGTTTTCTCTTTTTGATGAACCAGAAAATGAATGCAAAGAAGAGCTTCTTGAAGAAATCACATATTCTAGAAACAAGAAACGTTTCAAAGGAGAAAAACAATTAAAATTAGAAGATCTTGAACATATAAAAGAACTTTATGATGTTGAGGAAAAAGAACGCATATGTGATGTATGTCATTCAAAAATGCATAGAGTGGGCGAAGAATTTGTTCGTTCTGAAATTGTATATGAACCTGCTAAGCTATATGTCAAAGATATTTACAGAGTTAGCTATCAATGCAGAACATGTAGAAAAAATAATAAAGTAAGTATAATTAAAGCAGGTACTCCTAGTCCCGTCATTCCGCATTCCTATGCCTCATCAAGTGCTGTTACACAAATCATTATTGATAAATATGTAAATCATATGCCTTTATATAGACAAGAATCACAATGGAAGAGATTAGGATTAAAATTATCCCGGACAACTATGGCTAACTGGGTCATCATTGCGTCTAAAGAATATTTCATTCCTTTAGTCAATAGAATGCATGAACTTCTTATTCAGGAGGCATACGTTCACTGTGACGAATTATGTAAAAATTTACATAATTCGTCTTATGCAAACAATTATATTATGTAAAGATAAGTCAAATTATATTGAATT
>OLNH01000561.1_pt1 | contig 30065 bp, 31 predicted proteins | sample 1643101 | NCBI WGS metagenome assembly OLNH01 (sample SAMEA3136758, study PRJEB25190) | human gut metagenome | biome: human gut; feature: human-associated habitat; material: faeces | place: Austria | collected 2013
AAATAGATATATTATAATATAATCGTATTAAGTAATTTTTAGATATCAAAAAATAGGATTAGATTTTAATAATTTAAAGACAAATACATAATATTATTATGCGAATTTAAAACATACTGAATTATTTTTAATAGAGAAGATGTAAAAGAATTTTAAAATTTATATAGGAAAGAATGACTGAATATTTAATATTAAAAAGTGATTGAATAAAAGATAGGAAAGGAAATAATGCTAACTTTAAAGAAGAAATGATTTTATAATATAGATTATTAATAATTTTTTGTTTAAAGTTACTTTATAAAGGTAAGAAAATTGGAAAGTTTTGAAACGCAACGGTTATTAATAAGAGAATTACAAATGTCTGATGCGATGAGATTAAGTGAGTATCGAAATAAAAAGGAAGTAGCTTTTTATCAATCTTGGTGGCATTATCCATACAATAAAGCTGTTAAAAGAATAGAGCATTGTTTAAAACATCCTTTTGAAGGAAAAAGAGGGACATATCAACTAGGAGTTGTATTAAAAGAAACAGGATGTTTGATAGGCGATTATTTTTTTGAAGTTCTTGAACCTAGTTCAATAACTATCGGTTATACTTTTGATAGTGATTATTGGCATCATGGTTATGCAACAGAGTCGTTAAGAGCATTATTAACAATTTTAAAAGATAAATATCATTTTGAGCGAGTTTTTGCACATGTTTATAACGATAATTATAGATCAATTAGATTATTAAAAAATATGGGTTTTGTGCAATATGAAAAATCTATACTTATGGGAGATATTGGATTTAAATTAGATTTGAAATAAATAGATAGCTTTTTTATGTTTGTTTTAAATTATGACAAATTATTTATTTTAAAATACATATAATTTGTATTACGAGGTGAATGAAATGGATTTGTCAGTAGAAAAGAGTAAAACAAAGATAAAAAATATTAGGATGGTCTATGTAGCAATTTTTGGATTAACAATTCTTTTAAGTTTAGTAAAGATGTATGATACATCACTATGCTTTGTGGTTTCAATGTTGGTGATTTCTTTTATGTGTGGTTATCAGCATTTGATTATATATATGGCAGCATTAGTATTAACATCGTTATTATTTTATGATAGTTATATGGAGGTATTGATATCTTTAACAAGTGTAGTAATGATGCAGGTATTGATGTCTTTTAAATTTATTAAAAGTAAGCATATTACTTTGATTATAGGTTTAGTAAGTTTAATTTATTTATATATATATAATTATAGTTATGTTGAAATATTAGTTATTTTAGGTTTTACTTTAATACATAGTATATTGAGCTTAGAAGTTGTACCGCTTTTTATTCATAATACGATGGATGTTTATACAAATAAACGAATGATGATTCTTTCGGTAATGATAATGTTTGCAATTGTTTCGTTGTTGGAAGTTAATCAAATTTATATGATGTTATTATTACGTTTTTATTTATTGTTGAGTGTTTATTATTTAGGTATTAATAATACAATGCCCCCAATGTTATATATGTCAATTACATTAATGTTTATTAGTTCATCATTTAAAGATAATATATTATCTTTAATACTACCATTTAGTATTTTTTTTATGTATAAACCACCAAATAAGCTTGTATGTTCAACTGTATATATTTTAAGCCATCTTATTTTACCGTTTTTTATTGAATATGATTACTATTATTATAACTTTATTATTATAGTAAGTGCTGCTTTATTTTTATTTATTCCTAATATAAAAAAACGTTCAAATTTACTTACTGATGAATATAAAAATATCACGGGACGTAATAAATTAATTCAACGAGTTAATACATTTGCTTCTTTGTTTAAGCAATTGACTAATATTTTTCAAGAATTTAATCGAGATGTAAATATTGGAGAATTTGTTGGATATGTATATGAAGATGTGTGTTTACATTGTCCAAGTCGAGATTTATGTTTTTATCAAGATGGTGGGATTAGTCGATTAGGTAAATTAATTAATAAGGGATTTAAGTATAATTTTAATAATGAAGATAATGAATATATAAAACATAACTGTATTAATCCTCAAAAAATTATTGATGCAATTGATGAATATAGGGAAAGTTATGAAAAGATTAAACGAGTTAATCAAGAAAATTTTTATTTGAAAAAAGATTTATTTTATGAATTTTCTTTGTTAAGTGAGGTATTTGATAATTTTAGTGATTCTTTAAAACAAATGCCATTTGAAAATGATTTGTTGAAAGAACATTTATTAGGTTATCAATTTAATGTTACATATTTATATAAACACGATATTTCATTAAATGTTTATACATTAGAAATAGGATTATTAGACATAAGTAAAGAAGAAGTTATTGATGAATTAATACCAATTGTAGAAAGTTATTTAAATGAATCACTAGAAGTTGTTTCAATTAAAGATATAATGCATCATTTAGGCTATACTTCAGTAGTATTAAAACATCAACCTAATTTTTCTTTACAATATGGGATACAACAATATGCTTTAGAACCACTATATTGTGGGGATTCTTTTAGTACATTTCATCAAGATAATGATCATTATTTAGCTTTAAGTGATGGAATGGGACAAGGAAAAAAGGCAGCTAGTGAAAGTAAATTAACACTAGAAGTATTATCAAAATTGATTTTAAATGGAATTAGTTTAAAAGATACTGTTGATTCTGTTAATGCATTGTTAAAAATTAAAAATCATAATGATATGTTTACAACCTTAGATTTATGCAACATTAATTTAGCTAATGCAAAGATGAAACTGATTAAATATGGAGCTAATCCTAGTTACCATATAAGAAATAAAATTATTGAAAAAATTACGACTAACTCCTTACCAGTAGGAATTGTTTCTAAATTAAAGATGTCATCTTATGAGATGACATTAAAAAGTGATGATATTATTATTATGTCAAGTGATGGAACAGGAGATAATTTTGAAAAGATTATTAATGATAATTTGGATTTGATTGATCAATTACATCCTCAAGAAGTAGCTACATTATTGATGGATAAAGTTTTAGAAGATAATAATTTGGATGATATAAGTATTATTGTTGTAAAGGTAGTTAATGCAAAAAATGATAATTAGATCGTTTATAACGGTCTTTTTATTTGAAAGTATTAATTTCATAAATTATCTGTTATAATGGGGACAATACTTGGGGTGATATAATGGAAAATTTAGAAAAATTACTGGATTTTAATAACCTATATGTAGTGGGTGTATCTGGTGGGTGTGATTCGATGGCTTTATTGGATATTATGCAAAAAAAAGGTTATCGAACTGTTGTTTGTCATGTGAATTATCATTTACGAAATGATAGTGATTTGGATCAAAAAACAGTAGAAGATTATTGTAAGATGCATAATATTGCTTGTTTTGTTAAAGAGATAGATAGTAAAGAGTATAGTAAAGAAAATTTTCAGATGCAGGCTAGAGAATTGCGTTATCAATTTTATCGAGAAATTGCTAGTAAATATAATACTAATGAGGTTGTTTTAGCTCATCATTTAGATGATGTAATTGAAAATATTGTGATGCAACTGCAACGTAATAATACAAAAGGTTATTTAGGGATTAAAGATGTAAGTGATGTTTTTGGGGTAGTTGTAATTAGGCCTTTTTTAGAGGTTAGAAAGCAAGCTTTAAGAAATTATTGTCATGATCATAATGTATTTTATCGTGATGATTATACTAATTTTGAAACTGATTTTACTCGTGATTTTGTTCGTAATGTTACTTTAAAGAAGTATAGTGAAAAACAAATTGAGGAATTATTAATCCAGGCAAAATGTCATAATGAAAGATATTTAAAAAATCTTGAGTTAGTTCAAGTTTATATTCATCAGTATCATCAAAAAGAAATGATTGATTATCATTTAATACCTGATAATCTTTTGGAATGTTTTATTTATGAAATTATTAAAGAAAATGTTTATCCACCATTAATAAGTGATTCTTTAATTAAAGAAATAATTAAACAAATTAATAGTGACAAACCTAATATTGAAATGGATTTACCTGTTAATATTAGGTTCATAAAAGAATATAATAATATACGTGTTTCAAAGTCAAAAAATAGTTCTGGTTATTGTTTAAAATATGAACAATTAGTTTATGATAAACATGAACACTTTTATTTAAGTAAAAAAGGTCATTTAAATGAGGGGGTATATTTGACTGATGAAGACTTTCCTATCATGATAAGGTCTTATAAACCTGGTGATGTAATTGTTACTTCTGGAGGAACTAAGAAAATATCACGTCTATATATTGATAATAAAGTTCCTAAAAGCCAAAGAGAAAACTGGCCAATCGTTGTAAATAGTAACAATGAAATCATTTTAGTACCGCATCTTGCAAAAAATATTAGGTATTTATATTCAAAACCTAATTTATATGTGGTAAAATTATAATCATGTATGGATTAGAGGTGATTTAAATGCATAAGAATATAAAAGAAATTTTAATTAGTGAAGAACAAATTATTGAAAAATGTAAAGAATTAGGAAAAATTATTGATAAAGATTATGAAGGTAAAGAAGTTTTATTAGTAGGACTATTAAAAGGTTCTGTACCTTTTATGGCAGAACTTGCTAAGCATTTAAATAGTGATGTTACATTTGATTACATGAATGTAAGTAGTTATGATGGTGTTGAATCTAAAACACTTGTAGTTAAACAGGATTTAAAGGAAGATGTTAGTGGTAAGAATATTTTAATTGTTGAAGATATTCTTGATACTGGAAAGACATTATACAATGTTAAAGAGATGCTTTTAAAGCGAAATGCTAATAGTGTAAAAATTGTTACGATGTTAGATAAAGAAGAAGGTCGTATTATTGACATGAAAGCTGATTATGTTGGATTTAAAATTCCAAATGCCTTTGTTGTTGGATATGGCTTAGATTTTAATGAAAAATATCGTCAATTGCCATATGTAGGTATTTTAAAAGAAGAATGTTATAAGTAAGGAGAGTTTATGAACAGTAAGAACGGATTATTAAAATCAATTCTTCCTTGGCTACTAGTACTGATTGTAATAGGTGGAATGGTTACTTTTATGAATCAAACCACAGGTAGAGAACTTAAGTACAATGAGTTTGTAGAAGTAGTGCAAGAAGAAAAAATTAAGGAAGTTGAAATTGTTCCATCATCATTAGTTATTGATGTTTCAGGAAGCTATACTAAAAAGAATGATGGAAAATCATCTGAAGTATCATTTACAACAACTATCCCTAATACAGAAGCAGAGATGCAATCGTTGACAAGTTTATTAAACGAAAAAGATATTGAAACTACTGTTGTAGATCCTAATGATCGAGGAATGTTTACAAGAGTACTTTTAAATATACTACCATATGTACTGTTATTAGGTGGAATGTTTTTTATTTTTAAAATGATGTCACAAGGTGGTGGAAATGCTAAAGCATTTGAATTTGGAAATTCTAGAGCTAAATTAGAAAAAAATCAAACAACAAGATTTTCTGATGTAGCGGGAGCAGATGAAGAAAAAGAAGAATTAAAAGAATTAGTTGAATTCTTAAAAAATCCAAAGAAATTTGCTCAAATGGGTGCTAGAATTCCTAAAGGGGTATTACTTGTAGGTCCACCAGGTACTGGTAAAACATTACTTGCAAGAGCTGTTTCTGGTGAAGCGAGTGTGCCATATTATTCTATTTCTGGTTCTGAATTCGTAGAAATGTTTGTCGGAGTTGGAGCTGGACGTGTTCGTGATATGTTTAAAAAAGCTAAACAAACAGCACCATGTATTATTTTCATTGATGAAATTGATGCCGTAGGACGTCAAAGAGGTACTGGAATGGGTGGCGGACATGATGAACGTGAACAAACTTTGAACCAGTTGTTAGTTGAAATGGATGGATTTAGTGGTAATGAAGGAATTATCATTTTGGCAGCAACTAACCGTGTTGATGTATTAGATCCAGCATTATTACGTCCAGGACGTTTTGACCGTCAAATTCAAGTGGCTAACCCTGATAAAAATGCACGTACTGAAATTTTAAAAGTACATGCACGAAATAAAAAATTTGCACCAGATGTTGATTTTACTAATATCGCTCAAAGAACACCAGGTTTTTCAGGGGCTGAATTGGAAAATGTTTTAAATGAAGCAGCTTTATTAGCGGTTCGTGAAAATCATAAAGTTATTTCAATGGATGATATTGATGAAGCAATTGACCGTGTTATGGGTGGACCGGCAAAGAAATCACGTAAATATAGTGAAAAAGAACGTCGTTTAGTAGCTTATCATGAAGCTGGACATGCAGTTTTAGGATTAGCACTTGAAGATGCTAATAAAGTTCAAAAAGTTACAATTGTTCCTCGTGGACAAGCAGGTGGATATAACTTAATGACACCAAAAGAAGAAACTTATTTCCAAACAAAGACGCAATTAGAAGCTAATATTGCAGGATTTATGGGTGGTCGTGTTGCTGAAGAAATTTTCTTTGGTGATGTAAGTTCTGGAGCTCATAATGATATTGAACAGGCAACAAGAATTGCTAGAATGATGGTTACAGAATTAGGTATGTCTGAACTTGGACCAATTAAATATGATTCTGAACAAGGGAATGTATTCTTAGGTCGTGATTATACACAACATAGTAATTCACATTCAGGACAAATTGCTTATGAAATTGATGTACAAGTTCGTAAGATCATTGATGAATGTTATGCTAAAGCTAAAGAAATTATTGAAGCTAATAAAGATAAATTAGTCATTATTGCAGATGCATTGTTAGAGTATGAAACATTAGCAGGAGAACAAATTGAAGCATTATTTAATACCGGTCGTATGTTAGATCGTCATGATGGAACAAATGATGAAAATAGTGATAATTCAAATGATAATCAAACAACTGTTTCATTTGATAATGCAGATGATTTATTAGATGATATGAAATAAAGCGGTATCCGCTTTTTTTCATATTTAGAGGTGATGATAGTGGATAAAGTCAAACGTAAAGTATTTATTTTATTTATTATTGCTTGTATGATAATACCGATGGTATTATCATCAATTGTTGTATTTTTATAGGAGAATGGTATGAAAGATTATTTAGTTAGAGGATTAGTAAATAGTAAAAATTGTCGTGTTTTTGCTTGTAGAACAACAAATTTAGTAGATGTAGCAAGAAAAAATCATAATTTATGGCCTACTGCCTCAGCTGCGCTTGGAAGAATGATGTCAGCAACTTTAATGATGGCAAGAATGAATAAGAATTCTGAAAAAATGACAGTCATCATTAATGGTGGTGGTCCAATTGGAACAATGATCAATGTTACTAATGGTGATGGAAATATTAAAGGTTTTGTGGCTAATCCAGAAGTTCATTATACATATAATGATACTGGTAAATTGGCAGTAGGAGTAGCAGTTGGTCATGAAGGGACTTTACAAGTAGTTAGAGATATGGGGTTAAAAGAACCGTTTACTGGCTCAGTGCCACTTCAAACAGGTGAAATCGGAGATGATTTTAGTTATTATTTTGCAGTAAGTGAACAAACACCTTCCGTTGTTTCAGTTGGTGTATTAGTCAATGATACAAATGAAGTATTAGCTTCAGGAGGGTTTATAATCCAATTACTTCCAGAAGCTACTGAGGAAGATATTACTTATATTGAAAATGCAGTTAAACAATGTCCGCCAGTTTCTCAATTGATTAATGAGGGAAAAACACCTGAAGATATTTTAAGATCATTATTTGATGATGTAGAGATTACAGAAACACAAGATTTATTTTTTAAATGTGATTGTTCTAAAGAAAAATTATCAGAAGCATTGATTACTGTTGGTAAAGATGAGTTACAAGCGATGATTGATGAAGATCATGGATGTCAATTACATTGTCAGTTCTGTAATACTGAATATAATTTTAGTGAAGATGAATTAAAAGAAATTATAGAAAAGATTTAAAATAGAATTGATTTTATATGTTAACCTTCTATTAACAAGTGAGTTAATAGAGGGTTTTATTTATATTCTAAATAAAATAAAAGAAAGGCGGGGGAAGCCTTTCTTTGTTGGAATCCAACATATTAGGATTATAACTAACTAGATAACTTACTCTATTGAAAATAGCGGGGAAGTTGTAAGTTATCTATAAATAGTATGATCATTTAAAATAATTTTATACTTTTATATTCCATTTTTTTTTAATAATTGGTAAGATACACAAGAGGAGTGAGTTGATGTTTAAGATTGGTAATATTGAAATAAAAAATCAAGTAGTGATGGCACCAATGGCAGGAATCACAAATATGGCATTTAGAAAGATAATTAAGGATTTTGGAGCTGGATTAGTTTATTCTGAAATGGTTAGTGACAAAGCTTTATGTTACGGAAATACTAAAACAATTGATATGCTTCAAGTGGATGATGGAGAACATCCTGTTAGTATTCAGTTATTTGGTGGTGAAGTAGAGACTATGGTAAAGGCAGCTAAGTTTATTGATCAACATTCTAATTGTGATATTATTGATATTAATATGGGATGTCCAGTTAATAAAGTATTAAAAGCTGATGCTGGTAGTAAATTATTGCTTTATCCTGATAAAATTTATGAGATTGTTAAAGGAATAGTGGACAATGTTTCAAAACCGGTAACTGTAAAGATTAGAAGTGGTTTTGATTCAAAACATATTAATGCTGTTGAAGTCGCTAAATTAATTGAAAAAGCTGGAGCTAGTGCGATTGCAATTCATGGAAGAACACGTTCACAAATGTATGAAGGCAAAGCTGATTGGAAGATCATTGCAGATGTTAAAGCAGCTGTAAAGATACCAGTAATTGGAAATGGTGATGTTAGAAGTGTTGAAGATGCTAAAAGAATGTTAGAAGAAACAGGTGTTGATGCTGTAATGATTGGAAGAGCAGCTTTAGGAAATCCTTGGTTAATCAAACAAGTTGTTCAATCGCTTGAAACAGGTGTTATTATTGAAGAACCGACTTATCAAGAAAAAATAGCTCAATGTTTATCACATGCAAAAAAATTAATGGAAATAGAACCAGAGAAAGTAGCTATGTTTCAAATGCGAGGACATGCTCCATGGTATATTAAAGGATTAAAGTCTTCTGCAAGAGTTAAAAATGAATTATCAAAAATTAATACTTTTGAAGAATTAAAGACGATATTAAAGGATTATCAACAATATCTTGATGAAGTTATTTAATTGTTGCATGAAAAAAATATTTTGATATAATTGTGTGTAATAATTAAAGGGGGATTTAGTGATGATTATTAGTGGTAAGGATATATCTTTAAAAATTAAAGATCAGTTAAAATTGGAAGTTGAAGAGATAAAAAAAAGATATCCTCGTTTACCTAAATTGACAGTTATTTTAGTTGGCGATAATCAAGCAAGTCAAACTTATGTTAGAAATAAGGAACGTGGATGCAAGTATATAGGGATTGAATCTGATCTTTTATATCATGATAGTTCATTTAGTGAAGAAGAATTGTTACAGGAAATTGATAAATTAAATAAGGATGATAATGTTGATGGAATTTTGGTACAGTTACCATTACCTGAACATATTGATGAACAAAAAGTTTTAAATGCAATTGATCCTAGTAAGGATGTAGATGGTTTTCATCCTAATAATATTGCTAATCTTTTTCTTGGAGAAAAGTCATTAGTCCCTTGTACACCTAAAGGTATGTTAGTTTTGTTAGATGAAATTGGCTATGATTTAGAAGGGAAAGAAGTGGTAATTGTTGGACGGAGTAATATTGTTGGAAAACCGGTAGCACTATTATGTTTACAAAAAAACGCAACTGTAACTATTGCTCATAGTAAAACCAAGAATTTAAAAGAAGTATGTAAAAGAGCGGATGTTTTAATTGCTGCAATTGGAAAAGCAAAGTTTTTTAATCATGAATATGTTAAAGATGGAGCAATTATTTTAGATGTAGGAATCAATCGCGATGAAAATAATAAATTATGTGGTGATGTTGATTTTGATGATGTAAAGGATATTGTAAAAGCAATTACTCCAGTACCTGGGGGAGTTGGACCAATGACAATAACGATGTTGATGAAAAATACTATTGATGCTTTTTATAAACGGAATGGTGGTTAAGATGGAATATAAATTAAATGATATTGTGGAAATGAAAAAACCGCATCCATGTAAAAAATCTAATCAATGGCAAATTATTAGAATGGGTGCAGATATTAAAATTAAATGTTTGGGTTGTGGAGCAATTGTAATGTTTTCACGACGTGAGTTTGAAAAAAAATTAAAGAAGATAGTTGTTTAGTATGGATGAAGAATTTGATGATGATTTAGACAATATTATAGATATTTATTGGGCTAAATAATAGGAGTTTTATGATAAAACTCCTTTTTGTATATTTTAAAAAATATAAGTTCATCAATAAGGCTATTTAGTATATGATTTCAAATTAATCTTTATTTAATATAAAAGAGAATAAATTATTGTGATAGGTTTTCAATAATTTATTCTCTTCTTTATATTTAGAATAATAAAATGATTTTTATCTAGTCTGTTGTAATGCTTTTTTAAGTTTAAAATCATCGATAAATCGAAGTGATGTTTCATATGATTTTTGTCCATATATAAATCTTAGTTTACTAGATTTAGGATAAGTAACACGTTTGATTTTACGATAATCTAATTTAATTTTACCAATCATCATTTGGCGATGTCCTACATAGATTATTTGCTGTAATAAAATACAAGTAATCAAAGATACAAAAGTTATTATAAGTAATGGCATATAAATATTATTTAAGATGCCATTGATAAAACATAAAATTGAAAATATTATAAAAAATAAAAGAACACAAATGTATATAATTAAAAGGATTATATAAAAATATTTACCGGTATCACTTAGACAAGAAGTTAAAGTACGATCTTCTTTACGAGCTTGATGTAAGTTAAAAGCGTAAGATATATTTATATATGTAAACCACAATAAAAATAAAAATACTAAAAAAGGTAAAACATTAAAAATAGCCTCCATTAAATATACTCCTTCTTTCATTAATTTTATTATACTAGATTTTTTTTAATTATCCAATATAAAATTACGAGCATAATATTCATCATATGTTAATTTACTATCAATAACTTTTTTAGCCAAATTAACTCCTAAATAACGAATATGCCACGGTTCATAACTATAACCAGTTAACGATTCTTTTCCTTCAGGATAACGAATGATAAATCCATAATCAGCTAAAATACTAGCAAACCACGGATATTTAGGATGATTGGTAATATTTTCAAAACTGTAATTGTCTAAAGCAATATCACATGCAAGTCCAAGTGTATGTTCACTATGACCAGGACGACTACATGTTTTATCAGCTTCAGCAATACTATATGTATCTGCCATATGTTGATAACTTTTTCTTTGACTTGCAGTTGAACGATAACCACTTACAACATATAAATTAATTCCATTTTCCCGACACTTGTTTCGAAGAGCTACAAAATCATTGTAAAGACGTTTTGATGCTTGATGCTTTCGATATTGATAAGCGGGATCATCATGACTTGTATAGGCATCATTAATATAAACTAAATCAGTTGGTGCAAAGCTTTCATCTAATTTATAGTATTTATTTACTAATGTATTTAAATCATCTGGTTTGGCCTGAATAATTGTATGGGCATAGAAGTTATGATCAAGATTCATATTTACTCTTGTTACAATATCTTTATTTGATAACTCAGGGTGATTAGCTTTATAGTTATTATAGCGCTTTTTATATGATGGAATGTAATAATTTATTGATGTTAATGAATCTTTTGTTTTTATCTTTTTTTGTTTAGATGGAGGACTTGGTGAAGAAAATAAGTTACTAATTAAAATTATCATAGATGAAATTATTATTGTATTTACAATAATAAGAATGGTGACATTTTTCTTATTTATTTTTCGTTTTCGCTTCAATTTTATCACCTCAACTTTGATATCATATATTAATAATATCACATAAATCTTTACCTTTTTATTAACATACACTATACATTATTAATTTTTTACATTATTATTGAGATAACAAGGGGGGTATATTATGGAAAATAAAATCTCATCTTTAAAATTATTAATACATGGACAAGAGTGTGATTATAGTGGTAATTATAAAATACCAGATTTAATGTCTAAATTATCAGATTTAGCGACAATTAATGCTAAGGAAATTGAAATTTGGAATGAAAAGATTGCTAAAGACTACACGTTTGTTTTAACAAAAGAAACAATTATTTTAAAAAGACCGATAAAAAGCAATGAATTAATAAATTTATATACACGAGCTAGTGGCTATAAAAGAATTCAGTTTTCACGTAATTATTGGGTTGAGGATGAAAATAAAGAAGAGATTGCAGCAATTTATTCAGTATGGACATTAATAGATATTCAAAAAAGAAGAATTATTAAACCAGATAAAGCAGGAATAAAAATGCCAGAAATTATTTCATATCCATATACACTTGATAATTTTCATGAAATTAAAGATAATTTAGAATTATCTTTAGTAATGGAAAGAACTGTTTTGTATAGTGATGTGGATATAAATCAACATTTTAATAATAGTAAATATATTGAGTGGGCTTTTGATGTTATGCCAATTGAATTTTTTAAAGATCACTATTTTAAGGAAATAAGTGTGATTTTTAAAAAAGAGATGATTCCTAATGCTAAAGCTAAGATATATCGTTTTATTGATGATAATTATGTAAAGATTGTTTTTAAATCAAGTGATGATAGTATTGTTTATTTTGAATTTGGGGGATATATCGGGGATATTGATTATTAAAATTTCAAAACTTGAAAATAGATTTTCATCATTTGAAAACAATTTGTTGAAATATGTGGTATTATAATCTTGTCCCAAATATCTATAGTTGTATTCATTTTCCCGTAGAATACATAATAAGACTTAACTATAAAGTTTAGATTTAACTTTATGTGTTAAGTCTTTTTTCTTTTAAAGATTAATTAGTTTTTACTATTTAAAAAAATATTTATTTGTTATACTTAAAAGTAAGTAGATATTTTATAGGGGGAAAATATTATGAATTCGATTCTTGTTTTAGAAGATGATAGAGAATTAAATAATATAATTTATCATTCTTTAATGAAAGAAAATTATCGTGTTTTTAGTGCTCATTTATGTAAAGAGGCAAAGTCATTGATTGATAAGAATACTATTGATCTTACTATTTTGGATGTTAATTTACCTGATGGAAATGGATTTGAGTTTTGTAAATGGTTAAAAGCACGATATAATATACCGGTTGTTTTTCTTTCAGCACGAGATTTGGAAGATGATGTTTTAAGTGGTTATGAATTAGGAGCAGATGATTATGTTACAAAACCATTTTCAATGAAAATATTATTGAAAAAGATTTCGGTGATATTATCAAGAGAGCAAAAAAATTTAAATGTATTTGATGATGGCTTTATTAAAATTGATTTTGAATTAGGAACAGTTAAAAAAGAAGATGATGAATGTGCATTAACACCTACTGAGTATCGAATTTTAAAAAAATTAATTGAACATAAAGGGCAATTACTTACATATTCACTACTTCTAGATTCTCTTTGGGATGAAGGAATACAATTAATGGATAAACATACTTTAGCTGTTAATATTAATAGATTACGTAAAAAAATTGAAACTAAAGAACATACTTATATTTCAAATGTATATGGAATGGGATATATATGGAAGTAGTTTTATTTTTTATAATTATTTTTTTAGTAGGATTAATAGTTTATTTGATATGGAAAAATCATTGTTTGCAACGTGATATTTATGATTTTAATCATAAATTGGATAGTTGTTTAAATGATTTACTTAATGAAAAAGAAATAGAATCAAAATCATATAATAAAGATAGCTTATGGGAGATGATTTATGAACGATTACTTCGTCTTTCAAACATGTATAGTCTAAAAAACAAAGAAATTATTAAAGAAAAAGAAACATTAAAAGAATTAGTAGGAGATATTTCACATCAAACTAAAACACCAATTGCAAATATTAAACTTTATTTAGAAATATTATTAGATAAAAAAGATATTGGTAGTGAGATTGAGTATTTAAAGAAAATAAATGTACAAGTAGATAAATTAGATTTTCTGTTACAAAGTATGGTAAAAATATCTCGTTTAGAAACTGATGTAATTAAAATTCAAAAGAAAGTAAATTCAGTTTTTGAGATGCTCGTTGTAGCAATAAATGCAGTGGTTTTAAAAGCAGATAAAAAAAATATTACAATACATGTCGATTGTGATGAAAAGATTCTTTTGAATTTTGATAAAAAATGGACTGGTGAAGCAGTTTTTAATATTTTAGATAATGCGATAAAATATACTGAGTCAAATGGTAATATTTATGTTTCTGTATGTAAACAGGAAATTTTTACAAAAATAGCAATTCAAGATACTGGAAAAGGAATTGCTTTAAATAGACAAGGACTAATTTTTTCAAGGTTTTATCGTGAACCGGAAATCCACGATGATGAAGGGATTGGAATTGGTCTTTATTTAGCAAGAAAAATAATTACGTTACAGGATGGTTATATTGAAGTTAAATCTGAAGTTGGACAAGGAAGTACGTTTATTATCTATTTGCCAAATTAAAATCACAATTTTGTGATTTTTTCTTTTTGTGAAAGGTTTGTGATTTTTATATTGTATGATGATTAGTAGATGGAGGTGAAAGTATGAATGATATTATTGTAAAAACACAAGCATTAAAAAAATATTATTATGTTGGAAATCATATTGTAAAAGCAATAGATGGAATAGATTTTGTGGTGAAAAAAGGAGAATTTGTTTCAATTATTGGAAAGTCAGGGAGTGGCAAAAGTACGCTTCTTCATATGATAGGTGGATTGGATATTCCTAGCGAGGGAACAGTTATTGTTGATGACATTGATCTATCTAAAATGAACAATGAGCAAATGGCAATATTTAGAAGAAGAAAAGTAGGTTTTGTTTTTCAGCAATATAATTTAATTCCTGATTTAAATGTGTATGAAAATATTACTTTTCCTTTAAAACTAGATGGAGCATACATAGATCAACAATTTATTCAAGAACTACTAAAAAATCTTAATATTAGTGATAAAAAAGAAATGTACCCAACTATGCTTTCTGGTGGTGAACAACAAAGAGTAGCAATTGCTCGAGCTTTAGCAATAAAACCGGCAATTATTTTAGCTGATGAACCAACTGGAAATCTTGATACATTAGCAAGTCATGATGTAATTGGATTATTAAAAGTACTTTCCAAAAAATACCAACAAACTCTTATTGTAATTACTCATGATAATGATATTGCACAAATGGCAGATAGGATTGTACAAATTGAAGATGGAAGAATTCTAATTGGAAGTGATTTAAATGCTAAAGAATAATAATAATGCAATCATTGATACATTAGCTAAAAAGACAATAGAAAATAATAAAAAGAGCTTTAGTGTTTTGTTTTTTACAATCGCTTTATCTGCTTTAATGCTTTTTTGTGTGATAACAATTGGAATTACTTATTTAGATTTAAGCAGGTTACAAAATACCAGATTAAATGGAGCCCAATATGATATTGCAATAATGAATGGTTTTAATGATCAGCAATTGAATCTTTTGAAAAATAACAATAAAGTTGAAAGCGTTGGAATTGAAGCATATGCAGGTTTTATTAAAAATACAGAATTTGATGAAACTGTAGAAGTTGGTTTGTTATGGTGTGATGATGTTTTTTGGAAAAAGCAAGCTTCATTGGCTAAAACTAAAATAGAAGGAACTTATCCACAGGCTAAAAATGAATTAATGGTTACAAAAGAAGCTTTAAAAAATTGTGGAAAAGAGAGTTTGACTGTCGGTGATAGGATATTAATGACTTATGAAAATAACAGGGGAGTTTACAATGAGGAATTTATTATTAGTGGAATATGGGATGGTTATGGTGATAAGTCAGTTATTTATGTTTCTAAGGAGTTTTATGAGCAAACGGGATATAATTTAGAATATGATGGAATTTTATGTATTAAATTAAAAAGTAATTATGTTATGAAATCAACAATAGATAAAATGGAGCAATCATTAAATTTATCACAAAGACAATCTTTTCAACCGTTACCTTATATTGAAAATTCTTTTAAAGTATTATTGGGTATTTGTGGTTTAGGATTTGTGATTTGTTTAAGTGCATATCTTCTAATTTATAATATGTTGTATTTGTCAGTTTCTAGAAATATTCGATATTATGGATTGTTACAAAGTTTAGGGATGACAAAAAAACAGTTAGTTAAATTTATTAGGAAACAGATATTATATATTGGAATAATTGCTATTGTATTAGGAATCTTTTTAGCTATAGTAATTTCTTTCTTTTTGGTTCCTTATGTAATGAAGATATTAGGAATTTCAATAAGTAATCTGGAAATACATTTTTATCCTGGTGTTTTGATTTTAAGTGTTGTTGTTAGTGTGATAGCTATTTTATGGGGAATAAAAAAACCAATTAAGATGGCAGCTAATATTTCTCCAATCGAAGCAACAAAATATTATCAAAAAAATATGAAAATTCGTAATTATAAAAAAAACCAAAATGGAAATTTATTTTGGCAAATGGCAGTTGAGCAAGTAAAAAAAGATAAGAAGAAGACAATTATAGTATTTTTGTCTTTAGCTACTAGTTTATCAGTTTTTTATTGTTTTACTACGATTATTGATAGTCAGGGGAAACGAACTGTTATACCTAATTATTGGGATGGTGATTTTATTATTCAAAATTCAACTCAAACATCTGAAAATATTAATTCAATTCAACCAATTATTACAAATGATTTGTTAAAAGAAATCAAAGAAATTAAAGGTATAAAAGAAGTGCATAAAACAACAGGAGTACCAATAATTTTTCCATATGATGATTTTTCTAATAGTTGGATCAAGAATTTTATTGAAATACGACCTTATATGTCATATGAAGAAACAATTTCTAAGTATCAAAGTAATCCAGAAAACTATTATGGTATGTTAAAAGGAATTGATGAGGCCGAATTTGATTATTTAAATCAAATCCTTAATGGGGTTGTTGATAAACAAGATTTTTTAGCAGGCAAGACATGTATTATTCAATATCCAGGTTTTGAAGTGGATCAAGATTATATAAATAATGATAAGATTAATTTTTATTTAGGTAATCAGTTAAATGAAATTAAAATTGGGGCTATAAGTTATGAAGGTTATTATGGCGCTACAAGAAATATTGGAGCTGATCTTATTATTAGTCAGGATTATTTAGATACATTAACTGATGAATCTTATATTTTAAATCTTAATATAAAATATGATAATAGTTATGATGAACAAGTTGAAAATCAAATTTTGAATTTATTGAAAAATAATGATGATAGTAATGATTTGTTAATTGAATCAAAATTAGATAATATGAAAGCAATTCAAGCTTCGCAAACAGATATGATGAAAGTAGGAACGATTATTGCACTTTTATTATTGATAGAAGGTATATTAAATTATACAAATACGATAGTTTGTAATATCCAAAATAGGAAAATGACTTTTTCGATTATGGAAAGTATTGGAATGTCAGGAAAGCAAATAAATAAATTGTTAATTAGAGAAGGTTTAATTTATGCCATTTGTTCTATTTTAATTACTTTAACAGTTGGTACATTAATTACTTATTTATGTTTTCAATCAATGAATTATATGGAAATTTCCTTTACGATTCCTGTTATACCGCTACTATGTGCAATTATCATAGTTATTGTAATATGTATATTTGTGCCATTATTTGCTTATAAAAAATTATTTAATCAAAGTTCTCTTATTGAACGTTTAAAGGAGTCTAAATAGAATAATAGATAAAAAAAAGCTAATTTAATTAGCTTTTTTCTGTACGATAAATAGTGAATTTAACATCAATTGTAACATTTAAATTTTGTAATGTTTCTAAAACATGACGTTTTTCTTTTTTGATATGGTAATAATGTGGTGTCATTTTAAGAAGATTTAAAGCATCTTCACGATTATCGATTTTTATTTGTTGTACAAGATCATAACTTTCCACTTTTTCTAAATCTAGTCTAATATATTTATCACTCTTAACTTTAATTTCATCATAAATTAAATGCTTGATTTCAATTAAATGATTAGGATTAGCAGTAACGTGGATTACATAGCCACCAGGTTTTAATGTTCTTTTTAATTCATCAAGATTAACTACGGTAAATAATGCAGTAATAAAATCTAAAGAATGATCAATGATTGGTAAATTTTTACTATTACCAACTAACCAATATACTTCTTTTGTATATTTAGTTGCCATATTTATTGCTTCTTTTGAAATATCTAAGCCATAAATATTATCTTTCTTAAATGCTTCTTTTAAACTTTTTGTATAATATCCTTCACCACAACCTAAATCTAAAATATCTAAAGAGTTATTATTATGATATTTTTTAATACAATTAATTACATTTTCTAAGATGATATCATAATAACCTTTTGTTAGATATGCCTTTCTTGCAATAAGACTTTCTTTGCTATCACCTGGGTTATTTGTTGCTTTATCAGGATTTAAAAGTAAATTTAGATATTTACTTTTAGCAATATCATAACAATGATTATTTTCACATTTATATGAATTATTTACTTGTACGATTGGTTTATGACATTTTGGACATGCTAATTTATGCATAATTTCACCTCGAAGCTATTATAACATAAATATAAAATATGGTATAATATTATCTTGAAAGAGATAATATTAATATAAAATTAGTTTTTTATTTATGATATATAATTTTAAGGCGGATAAGGAGATGTTTATGGAGATAAAGATAGAACCGGCTAAAAAAGAAGATGCCAGAAGACTACTTGACATTTATACACCTTACATTTTAAATACTGCAATTACATTTGAATATACTATTCCTACAGTAGAAGAGTTTGAACAAAGAATTGAAAATACGCTAATTAAATATCCGTATCTAGTGGCTAAAAAAGATGATTTAATTGTAGGGTATGCTTATACCTCAGCATTTAAAAATCGAGCAGCATATGATTGGGCTGTTGAAACATCTATTTATATTGATATGAACTATCGTGGCTTAGGAATTGGTAAATTGTTGTATGATGAATTAGAAAAGATAACTAAGTTACAAAATATTTTAAATATGAATGCTTGTATTGCTATTCCTGATGAGGGAAGTGTTATTTTTCATAAGAAAATGGGTTATTTAGAAGTTGCTTATTTTCATCAATGTGGTTATAAGTTTGATAAGTGGTATGATATGATATGGATGGAAAAAATAGTTGGAGAACATACTTTAAATCCACCTAAAGTTATCCCTTTTTCATTATTAGATTATTTTAATTAGGAGGTAAAGATGGTTTTTTTTAGAAAGAAGAAACAAGTTGATTTAGATGAGTTATTTAAAGCAAAATACAAAGAGATTAATGAAATTGTTGCAAGTGGGCAGCGAGAAATGGATTTTGAAATTCAAATTTCACAATTTGAACTAGCTTATCATAAATATGATGAGTTATTGGAATTGATTGATCAAGGTGTTGATTATGATCGTCAACATTTTGAAATGTTAAAGCAAGATTTAAAGAAACAGATTGATTTGTTACAGGGATTGAATTATGAAGATTAAAGCATATCATAAAAGTTTTGAATATACTTATACTTTAGGGGTGTTTGAAACCATTGAGTTATTAAAAAATAAGCCTGATTTAGTATTAAGGGTGTATATTAAAAGTAATTCTTATAAAAATAAAGGTATTGGTATTATTGATGATTTATGTAAAAGAAATAAGATTGATTTGATAGAAAGTGATAATACTATTAATAAGTTATCTAAAAAAGATAATTGTTTTGCGATTGCGATTATTAAAAAATACAGTATGGAATTAAAAAATACTAATCATGTTGTATTAGTAAATCCAGGTGATATGGGAAATATGGGAACAATTATTAGAACAATGCTTGGGTTTGGATATAATGATTTAGCGATTATTAGACCTGGAGTAGATGTATTTGATCCTAAGGTTGTTAGAGCATCAATGGGAGCGATATTTAATATTAATTTTGAATATTTTGATACTTTTGATGATTATTTACATAAATATCCTAATAGAGATATTTATCCATTAATGTTAAAAGGGGCAAAGAATATTCATTTAATTGAGCCTAATGATAAAAATTATTCTTTGGTTTTTGGTAATGAAAGCAGTGGATTACCAGATGAGTTTTTAAATTATGGACAAAGTATTTTTATCCCGCATAGTGATAAAATTGATTCATTAAATTTGTCGATGGCTTTGGGGATAACATTGTATCATTTTTCTAAAGATATATTTAAATCAAAGCAAGTTTTAAGATAGTAAAACAAAGTAATCGCTTACTATGAGTAAAATTAAAGAAAATAGACAAAAATCTAAATGATACTATGGAAATTTGATTTAAATAATAGTATTATATATGTGATAAAAGAAAAGGAGAAATATTATGGGATTAGTATCAGCAACAGAAATGTTAAATAAAGCAAAAGAAGGACATTATGCAGTTGGTCAATTTAACATTAATAACTTAGAATGGACAAAATCTATTCTTTTAACTGCAGAAGAATTAAAGGCACCAGTAATTTTAGGAGTATCTGAAGGAGCTGCTAAATATATGACTGGATTTAAAACTGTTTCAGCTATGGTAGCTGCAATGGTTGATTCTTTAGGAATTACTGTACCAGTAGCTTTACACTTAGATCATGGTAGCTATGATGGAGCTAAAGCTGCATTAGAAGCAGGATTCTCTTCAATCATGTTTGATGGGTCTCATTATTCAATTGAAGAAAACTTAGAAAAAACTAAAGAAATGGTTGAATTATGCCATGCAAAAGGTGTTTCTATTGAAGCTGAAGTTGGATCTATCGGTGGAGAAGAAGATGGTGTTATTGGTAAAGGTGAAGTTGCCGATCCAAAAGAATGTAGAATGATTGCTGATTTAGGAGTTGACTTCTTAGCAGCAGGTATCGGAAATATTCATGGTAAATATCCTGAAAATTGGGCAGGTTTAGATTTTGATGCATTAGATGCAATTCAACAAGAAACTGGGAAATTACCTTTAGTATTACATGGTGGAACTGGAATTCCTGAAGAAATGATTAAAAAAGCTATTAATTTAGGTGTTTCTAAAATCAATGTAAATACTGAATGTCAATTATATTTCCAAGAAGCAACAAGAAAATACATTGAAGCTGGAAAAGATTTAGAAGGTAAAGGATTTGACCCTCGTAAATTATTGGCACCAGGTGCTGCAGCTATCCAAGAATGTGTTAAAGAAAAAATGGAAATCTTTGGTTGCATTGGTAAAGCTTAATTATAACTATAGTTAATGGGGATTTCACATATGTGAAATCCTTTTTTACTTTAAAGTTGCTAAAATCGTAAATATATTAGGGTGTAAAGGAATACTTTCAGTTAATAAAAAGATGATTGTATAACATTAATAAATTCTTTAATAATTGTATTATGAATTGAAGCATATTCATCAGTCATTTTTATGTTTGTTTATCTTTTTGCTTTAATTATTTGTAAACAGATTTGTTCTGCTTTTAATTTAATTAATCAAGGTTAGTTTGAAGTGATAATAGAGTAGTATTTTTAATGAAATATAGAAAAATTAGAAGCTATTTACATAAAGGTTTCTTTTTTTCGTTAATATTGAGTTAATATTAGTTTGGTAGATTTTTTTATGTTTTGAAAATAGAAATATATTAGATATTGTCAAAAAAATTCGAAACTTTTAAAAATACATTTTTTGGTTGTTTTTAACAATAAATTAATATATAGTAGTTACGTAGATTAAATTTTAAGGAGGACTAAAATGAGTGAAGTAATTGCCATTGAAGGTGGACACAAATTGAATGGAACTGTGGTGGTAAGCGGTGCAAAAAATGCAACGGTAGCTCTAATTCCTGCGATTGTCTTAGCAGATAGTCCTGTAACAGTATATGGGGTACCAAATATTTCTGATGTCGATGCACTAGGAGTATTGTTAAGAGAATTAAACTGTGAAGTAGATAAAAATGATGATGTGTTAGTGGTTGATCCTTCTAACTTAAAAAATATACCTTTAGTAAGTGATGCAGTTGATAAATTAAGAGCATCTTATTATTTAATGGGAGCTTTATTAGGAAAATGCAAAAAAGTGACGATGAAGATGCCTGGTGGGTGTTTTTTAGGACCACGACCAATCGATTTACATATTAAAGGATTTGAAGCATTAGGTGCAAAAGTTAGTTATAGTGATAATGGAACCTATACGATTGAAGCTGATCGTTTAGTTGGGAATAAAATTTATTTGGATTTTGCTTCAGTAGGAGCAACAATCAATATCCTGTTGGCAGCGGTTAAAGCAGAAGGAAAAACAACAATAGAAAATTCTGCAAAGGAACCTGAAATTATTGATGTTGTTAATTTACTTACGAAAATGGGAGCTAAGATTCGTGGGGCTGGAACAGATACGATCACAATTGAAGGTGTAGAAACTCTTTGTGGTTGTGATCATGAAATTATTCCTGACCGAATTGAAGCTGGGACATTTTTAGTGATGGCTGCAGCGGCAGGAGAAAAAGTAATTATTCAAAATGTTATACCTCAACATTTAGAAGCAGTAACTTCTAAACTAAAAGAAATCGGGGTTAAAATGGATATTGTTGGTGACAGTATTATTGTTCATGGCGGCCTTGATAATTTAAAACCAATTGATATTAGGACACAGGTATATCCTGGTTTTGCAACCGATTTACAACAACCGCTAACAGCGTTATTAACTCAATGTCAGGGAGCTTCACAAGTAGTTGAAACGATTTATCCTGAACGCTTTGGACATTGTTATCAGCTGAATTCAATGGGAGCAAAAATTGATCAAGAAGAAGCAATGTGTTATATTAATGGTCCTACGCCATTACATGGAGCACGTGTTTATGCGACAGATCTACGTTGTGGTGCAGCGTTGATCGTGGCAGCTTTAATGGCTGATGGTGTTACTGAAATTGGAAATGTTTATCATATTGATCGCGGCTATGAAAATATTGATCATAAGTTAATTTCACTTGGAGCTGTGATTACTAGACGTCAAGTCGAAGATTAGTGATTAATTTAAAAAAATGACTTGAAATCTAGATATTTTAATGTTATTATACTAAAGCAACTTACTTTGTAGCTATATGCTATAAGGCGGAAGGAGATTGATATTTATGAAAAAAGGAATTCATCCAGATTACAAAAAAGTAAAAATCGTTTGTACTTCTTGTGGAAACGAATTTGAAGGTGGATCAGTTTTAGACGAAGTACGTGTTGATACTTGTTCAAACTGTCATCCATTCTATACTGGTAAACAAAGATTTGCTAGTGCTGATGGACGTGTTGATAAATTCAATAAAAAATACGGACTTAAATAATTACACAAGTAAAGGAGCGCAAGCTCCTTTTTTGCTGCAAAAAAAGACTTATGAAGATTCATAAGTCTTAAAATTCTAAATGTCTACGGGTTCGCTTCATTAAAATAAAAGAAGTCACTGCAGAGAAAATTTCCGCAATCGGGAAACATAGCCAAATTAAGTCTAAGTTACCTGTTAATGATAATACATAAGCACAAGGTAATAATACTAATAATTGTCTGATCAACGAAGTTAAAAGACTATATGTACCTTTACCAACAGCTTGGAAAGTTGCACTACAAACAATTGAGAAACCTGCAAAAATGAAATGAATAGCAATTATTCTTAAAGCCGGTGTTCCAATTTTTATCATTGCCTCAGAGGCGTTAAAGAAACCTAAAAGAGTTTGCGGAATTGTTTCAAAGAAGATAACACCAATGATCATCATGCCAGTAGCGTAGATCATTGCCAATTTTATTGTATCAAACATTCGTTTCTTTTGTTTAGCCCCAAGATTATAGGCAATGATTGGAATCATACCGTTATTAAGACCGAAAACAGGCATAAAGACAAAGCTTTGTAATTTGAAGTATACACCAAAAACCGCAGTAGCCGTGGTAGAAAAAGTAATTAAGATAGTATTCATACCAAAAGTCATGACACTACCGATAGACTGCATGATGATAGATGGGATTCCTACTGAATATATTTGCTTAACAATATGAGCATTAGGTCGAAACCTTTTAAATTTAAAATGAATATCATGATTAAATTTAAGATTGAAAAATAGAGCTAAAAGACAAGCAATGATTTGACCGGTTATTGTCGCAAGTGCAGCACCAGCGACACCCATTTTAGGAAAGCCACATAAACCAAAAATAAAAATAGGGTCTAAAATTATATTGATTATGGCACCTAATCCCTGAGTAACCATAGTAAACAGGGTTCTTCCAGTTGCCTGTAATAATCGTTCAAATAGAAATTGACAAAACAATCCAATTGAACAGCCAACTACGATCATTGAATATTGGGTACCGGCATTAACAATTTCAGTATTAGTTGTTTGAACATTAAAAAAGAGGTTAGACAATGTTAGTCCGGCGATCATAAATATAACCGCCGTGACAAGAAAAATAAATACTGAATTGACTGCTGTCTGGTTAACATGATCTTGATTCTTCTCACCTAAACTACGTGACAATAAAGCATTGACGCCAACTGCAGTTCCCCCGGCAAAGGCAATCATCAAGTTTTGCAATGGAAATGCTAAAGAAACAGCAGTTAAAGCGTTTTCGCTTATTTGGGCAACAAAGACACTATCAACGATATTATACATTGCTTGAACTAACATTGAGATAATCATTGGTAGAGACATTGAAATTAGCAGTTTGTTGACCGGCATTGTTCCCATCTTATTTTCTTGGGTCACTATTTTTCTCCTTTTAAAAACAAATCAGCAATGATCGTTGCGACTTCGTCGATTCCTAAATCACTGTTAATCGTTAAATCGAAATTTTTTAAATGACCCCATTTTTTTGTTGTATAGTAATTGTAATAATTACTCCGACCTTTGTCTCTTTTAGTAACGTATTTTTTATAATCATCATGTACTTCTTGATAATCCTCTTTAACTCGGCGAATTCGTGATTCTAGTGGTGCATGAATAAAAATAGATAAAACATCATCATAATCCTCAAGGATATAATCAGCACATCCATTAACAATGATACATGAATCATGATTAGCTAAATGACGAATGATTTTAGACTGCATTACAAAAACCTGATCATTTAGTGGTAATGAAAAAGCGGAAGATGACATTGTATACATAAAGCTAGATGATTTTTGTTCAGCTACTTTACGGATTGCATCAACATCCATTCCCATTTCGCGAGCTGCCAAGTCGATGACTTCATTATCATAGTATACAAGTCCGACTTTCTGCGCAACTTTTTGTGCAATTAAGCGTCCGCCAGAACCGTATTCTCTGGCAATAGTAATAATTCTAGGCATATTGAAAATCCCCCTTTATATTCTTATTTTATCATAAAATTTAAAATTAATGACAATATTTTCACATCCTGCTTTTTCCAAGACAAATTTATTGTTTTTGTGCATACAAGTTTGTATAATAAAACAATAAAAGGAGAAGACAATGGAATTTCATATTTTAGCAAGTGGTTCAAAAGGAAACAGTACCTTTATTTATGATAATGGTGTGGGAATATTGATTGATTGTGGGATTGCTAGAAAACAATTATTATATAAACTTGGCAATCTTGGTTTTCAAGAAAGTAATATTAATTATGTTTTATTAACACACGATCATTATGACCATAATAAAAATATTAGTATATTTGATCAAAGAATCTGTTTTTGTGGTAAAGGATGTATCAAAGGAATCGATAGCAGCCATGAAATCAAGCCATATAAAAGTTTTCAATTAGCTCATTTTGAAATCATGCCTTTAAGTATATCTCATGATGCGACAAGTCCGCTGGCTTTTATCATTACTGGTGTGAATGAATCTATTTTGTATATGACAGATACTGGTTATGTATCTCAAAAAAATCGGAAATATCTTAATAATCTAGACTATTATATTATTGAAAGTAATCATGATGTTGAGATGCTGATGGCAACGAAACGACCTTATTTTTTAAAACAGCGTATTCATGGTGATCTAGGCCATTTAAACAATGAATATAGTGCAAAGATGATGGTAGAGTTAATCGGTGATAAAACTAAAGAAATTGTTTTAGCGCATTTGAGTGAGGAAGCTAATACTAAAGAGAAGGCATTAGAAACCTATCGTAAGATTTTTAATCAAAATAATCTAGAGTTCGATAATATTAAAGTAGCTAGCCAAATTGATGTGGTCAGCGGAGGTAATTATGAAGATTAAAATAGTTTGTGTTGGGCGTTTAAAAGAAAAATATTTAGTGGCAGGAATGCAGGAATATTTAAAGAGATTGCAGGCCTATTGCAAAGTAGAAGTTTATGAAGTAGCAGATGAAAGTATACCGGATAACTGCTCACTGGCCAATGAAACATTAATTAAAGCTAAAGAAGGGCGTAAGATGCTTGATAAAATTAAGCAGGATGATTATGTTATTTTGCTAGATGTGTCGGGAACGCAAATAGATTCTGTTGAATTATCAAATAAGATGGAAAAAGCCATGATTTCTGGTAAAAGTACGATTGCATTTGTAATTGGTGGTTCACTTGGTCATGGTGAAGAAATGCTTGATCGTGCTAATTTTAGGCTAAGTTTTTCTAAGATGACTTTACCGCATCAATTGATGAGGCTAGTCTTAGTAGAACAAATCTATCGGGCATTTAAAATTATGAAAAACGAAACATATCATAAATAAGGTATTAATAAAAAAGAATATAGATGAAAAAACCTAATATTTAAATTAGGTTTTTTAGTTTCTTTTTATTTGATCTTTATATTGACTTAAACTTTCATTAGTGTTCATTATAAAAACTAAATCCATTTTTACCTGAATATTTTGAATTATACAGAGCTTGATCCGCATTTTTATATAGAACTTCAAAAGTTGCCCCGTCTATAGGTGCTACAGCAACTCCAATAGAACCAGTTATTAGAATTGTTTCTTCATGCCATTGATAAGATAATCGTAATTTTTTAAGCAGGTTATTTAATGATATGATGGCATTTTCTTTTTGAACAATATTTTTCATAAATACAATAAATTCATCACCACCCAAACGAGCAATTATATCTGTTTTTCGAAAATTTTCTTTTAATATATTAGCTACCTGCTTTAATACTTCATCACCTTGTAAATGCCCTAAACTATCATTGATTTTCTTAAAATTATCTAAGTCAATGATAATAAAAGCACTCATTTCATTATTTGATTTATGAAGATATTCTACTATTAAACGCTGAGCACCAATCCGGTTATAGATACCTGTAAGGGCATCTGTATCAGCTGCTTTTTTAATAGCTTTTAGCTTGTTTTCTTGATTTTTTTGTTTAAGATATTCTTTTGTAATGTCACTTCTTCGAATAAGTACGATTTTATTTTCTTCATCATAATATTGAACAGCAATTAATTTTCTCCGATATTCTTTATTTTCATCTAACATACCTAGTTCAATTTTATAAACACTTTGTTCTTGCAGACGATTAAGTATATATTCAGGAGTCAATTGTTCGATAACTCTGTCTTGATCTTCTAAAACGGTATTTTGTCGTGTGTATTTTATCATTGCTTGAGTATAATTATTGCCTTCTTGAGGAGGAATGACAGTACCGTTATCAGTTATCGAAAAATTAGAAAAATAGCCATTTTTTGTATCAAGATAATACAAATAATCCCCTTTTTTATAAACAAATTTTTCTGTAATTGAATTAATGATATGTTCTCTATCGACATTACTAAATACAAGATATATTTTTTCATTGTTCTTGGGAAGATAGAGAGTTTTTAATTGGACCCATTCATAATTTTCTAGTTCCTTTTGGAAACGTAGGTCAAGATGTGATGTTTTTTGTGTTTTAGAAAGTAATCTTAAATTATCAATTGTTAAAAAGTTTTCTAATTCTTTTTTTTCAAAGTTGATAATTAATCTTTTTTCAAGTAGCAAAAGAAATTGTTTTAGTGAAAATATTTTTTGATCATGATCATTATTGGTAGGTAAAACAGATTTTAATATATGTAATTTTTCAGTAGCTAAGTCCACTTCAACAATTGTAGAATATAGATTAAAAAAAGCATCTAATATTTCTTCTTTTTCTTTTACTAAAGAGGAAATAGTTTTTCTATCAGAAATATCATAAATATAAAATAATAATTTTTTAATTCCCATTACTTGGGCACAAAATATTCTAGCTTCTACCCAAGTATAATCTCCAAAAATTGTTTTTGTTTTAAACTCAATTTGTTTTATCTTTTTTTTATTGATTATTTGTTCTAGAGATGCAGATACAAAAATATTATCTAAACGTGTAATATCGTTTGGGTGTGTCCATTTTCTTATAACAGAAAAAACATTATCCCCATCATCAATTTTATGATATTTTTTCTTTTTATAAAAAATAGTCTTTATTTCTAAACTATCTATATCAATTTCAAAAAGGCCTTCACAATTTTCGATAAAGTAAGGTGAATATAATCGTAATTTTTTGAAATCGATTATTTTGTGCTCATTATTTTTGATATCCATCTCAAGTTCTTCTGTTATATCATGATAATAGCCTTTAAATCTTATTCCATTTTTATATGATTTATCAAGAAAACCGCCACACCGAACCCATGTCCACCCTTTTTCTTCATGTCTCCATGGATACCGTATTTCGGTTCTTTTGTTCTTTTTTATATTTTCGATTGCATCAAAAACTAATCCTATATATTCAGAATCAATTCTCTCCATACAAAATGAATAGAGTTCTTCCGGTGTCAGAGTATTGCTGTTTCCTCCTAATAACGAGTACATAATTGTATCACCGTACATCTTTGGAATTCCGTCGTTAGGATATTCTATTATCCAAAAACCGATTTGCAAATCTGCTAATAATTCGGTTTTATTAACAATATCTGATACATCTTCTCTTATATTCAAATTTTCCATTATTTAAAACCTCCCCAATATAAATTTGTATCAAATAATTTGCATATTTTTTATCATTTTTCAGTTAACCATTATACAATATCAATTTCTTTTATGAAAGGCTCTTTTAGTTATATCAGTTGATAAAATGATAAAAAAGATTTCAATTTTAAACCATTATATCAAATAAAAATAATTTTTTATTTACCATGTTTGTACGACTTCACCTATTGGATTAAGTAGAAAATATAATTATAAAATAAAAATGATAGTTTACTTTAATAGCAAGCTGTAGGCTTATGAATAATCATGATATGATAAATTTGGAAGTAAGATTAATTGTAATAGAGTTTTTAATTATGATTGATATAGATGGATATTTTACAATTAGCGATGGAATAAATAGGGGATAGGGAGACTTTTTTGAAAAATATTTTCTTGTACGTATAAATAATAGACATAAATTTTTTTGATAAGGTAAAATAAATGTGATTGAGGGAAGAAAATCTTTTAAAATATGTGTAAAAAGGAGTTGACAGTCATGTTCAAAACTGCGATCCTGCCAGACAGTAGGATAGTGTCTGCTTTTTTGCATATATCATTACTTGTTGCAGCCGGAATTCTAATTACTATATTTGTTGTATTAAAGAAAAAGAAAGGATTAAAAATTCTTAGTTTATAAATATAAATCAGCATTCTGCAGGGGGATAATATGCTAAAATGTATATAGATTCAAATAGAAAAGTTATTTTTAGTTGCTATTTCTTTTGGTATGCATAAGCATGAAACTGGCAATAATATTAATTATATTGTATCAGGGATGGGTAAAGCCATATGTGATGATGACGAAGAAAGTTTATTTGCAGGAATCTGCCATATTTGTAAAGAAGATTCTAAACATAGCATTATTAACATTGGAACAGAGGATTTTGCCATGATTACGATCGTTGTTGAGCAATAGGTGCTGATTTTATAATTTAAGA
>OLNH01000570.1_pt1 | contig 29560 bp, 26 predicted proteins | sample 1643101 | NCBI WGS metagenome assembly OLNH01 (sample SAMEA3136758, study PRJEB25190) | human gut metagenome | biome: human gut; feature: human-associated habitat; material: faeces | place: Austria | collected 2013
TTCATGTATAGAATAATATTTACTCAAAGTATCAACTCCTTTCAATAATATTCTAGTCTAATATCTTATAAAACTAAACATCTACTTATATGATTTTATAATTTATATTTATCTGTTAATAACCTCCACTTTTTATCAACATTGTTTCTTTCTGAGATTTGACTCTCATATCATATCATAATTTTTTATTTTACGCATGTTTTTCTATCTGTAATTATTGGAATTATAGGAGAATTTTGATGCATGAACCTCGCAGCAAGAATGCCTCAGCATTCTTGAATATATAGAAAATACAAGTTATCATATACGAAAAAATCTCAATCCAAAGATTGAGATTTTTATAAGAGCGACAGACGGGGTTCGAACCCGCGACCCCGACCTTGGCAAGGTCGTACTCTACCAACTGAGCCACTGTCGCATTCATTATATTGTTCCGTTTGTTTCTTGTGTTCCTTGGAACAATACATACTATACAGGATAATCAGACTTTTGTCAACAGCTTTTTTTAATTTTTTTCAAAATTTTTGATGCAATATATTTTATTCCATTTTTTTGCACACTTCTCATATATGAAAGTCTCTAATCTTCTTTCTTTTAATAAGACTAATCTTGGAAAATCAGTTGTTTTTTATTTTTTTTACTGTTATGATAAACAAAACGATGATTCAAGAATGCCTCTGCAATCCTGCCGGAGGCTATATCAGCTGGGGGATTGACTCCCACCACTGATACCAGCTTGTTTCTCATCACCTATAGAGGTGGGAGTCATCTCCCAGCTGATATATATAATTCACATAGGAGGTCTGTTATGTCAGAGACAATTACAGAAGAAAATACAACTACAGAAGAAAATATAACTACAATAGATCATGCATCTGCTACAGAAACTATATCCGGTCAGAAAGATACATCTGCTGCAGAAAATGCATCTGGTCAGGAAGATACATCTGCTTCTAGCAGCACAACTATCCAGAAAGATACGTCTGCTTCTAAAAGTTCAACTATCCAGGAAGATACGTCTGCTTCCGGTAGCACAACTGCCCGGAAAAATGCATCTGTCATCAATAATACTACTGCTCCAGGAACGGAATCTGCTTATGACCTGGATTCTAAGATGGATCCGTTTGACAAAGCTGAAAAAGAGCGTGATTCCTCCGGATTTTTTGCCCGTTTTTCTGCTAAAATTGCAAATATCCACTCCCGCCGCGAAGCCAGACTTGTTCGCGATGAAATTATACTTTCCCGTATTCCGGACAAGGACTTGATGGAATACTTAAAATTAGAACAGAAGCGTCTGGAATCCCAGCAGCATGCCAGAGAAATTCGCGAAAAAAGAATTTGGATTGCATTCCAGATGACCATTGCGTTAATTGCCGCAGTCTTAGTTATTTATTTTTTGAAAGACAGTCCGGCAATTCTGATCAGCATCTTATACACAGCCGGTCTTTTGATTGCATTTAACATCTGGAATAAACATAAAGATGGACGCTCACCAAAAGATCAATAATTTAATAAAAAATCCCATCCGGTATTCTTCAACGCAAGAATATCCGGGTGGGATTTTTTTCATCATTAATTCAAGTCGAACGTCCGTGAGACAAATTTACTATTACTCACCACCTGAAGAGGTGGGAGTCTTCTCGACTGAGATAAATTTTATTCTTCCTCTTCTACCACTGAAAGTCCCAATTCATCAAGCTGTTTCTGATCAACTTTTGTTGGAGCCTCTGTCATAAGATCCGAAGCATCTTTTACCTTCGGGAATGCTATCACGTCACGAATGCTATCCTGTTTTGCCATGAGCATAACAAGACGATCCAGTCCATATGCAAGTCCTGCGTGTGGCGGTACTCCATACTGGAATGCTGTCAGGAGGAATCCGAACTGCTCCTGTGCCTGCTCTGGTGTAAATCCAAGCACCTCGAACATCTTGCTCTGGATCTCAGGGTTAAAGATTCGCACACTTCCTCCACCAATCTCATTTCCATTCAAAGTAATATCGTATGCTTTTGCACGGACTCTTCCCGGATCACTGTCAATATACTGAAGATCTTCTTCCATTGGCATTGTAAATGGGTGATGCATTGCTGTGAAACGGTTCTGTTCTTCACTCCACTCAAGAAGCGGGAACTCTGTGATCCACATAAATTTGTACTCATTCTTATCTAAAAGATCCATCTGGCGTGCAAGTTCCAGACGAAGCGCACCTAATACATCCCATACAACTTTATTCTTATCTGCTGCAAAGAGAAGCAGATCACCATTCTCACCGTCCATAGCCTGAATCAAGTTCTTCTGCTCATCCTCTGTCATGAATTTTGCGAAAGAAGATTTTACAGTTCCATCTTCATGGATTGCAATGTAAGCCAGTCCTTTTGCCCCATAATCCTTTGCATAATCAACCAGCTTGTCAATCTTCTTACGTGCCATTCCTCCTTGGCCTTTTGCGTTGATACCACGAACGGTACCACCATTCTCAATAGCACCCTTAAATACAACAAACTCGCTGTCTTTTACAACATCTGTCACATTGACAAGCTCCATGCCGAATCTTGTATCCGGTTTATCGGAACCGTAACGATCCATAGCCTCCTGCCATGTCATTCTCGGAATCGGAAGCGGAACTTCCACACCAAGAACTTCTTTAAACAGCATCGCAAGGAATCTTTCATTGACATCAATGACATCATCAACATCTACGAAAGACAGCTCCATATCCATCTGTGTGAACTCTGGCTGACGGTCTGCTCGAAGATCCTCGTCACGGAAACATTTTGCAATCTGGAAATATCTGTCATAACCAGAACACATTAAAAGCTGCTTAAATAGCTGTGGTGACTGTGGAAGTGCATAAAAATGTCCCTGATGAACGCGGCTTGGTACAAGGTAATCTCTTGCTCCCTCCGGTGTACTTCCGATGAGTACCGGTGTCTCAATCTCAAGGAATCCTTCATTTGCCATAAACTGACGCGCAAGTGTAGCCACCTTGCTTCTCATCATCAGATTGCGCTGCATATCCGGTCTTCTAAGATCCAGATATCTGTATTTCAGACGGACTTCTTCTTTTGTCTTAGAATTCTCCTCAATCTGGAACGGAGGTGTCTCTGACTCAGAAAGTACACGAAGCTCCTCTGGGATAATCTCAATTTCACCTGTTGCAATGTTCTCATTGACTGCACCAGATCGTTTTGCAACTTTTCCTACAACTGCAACAACATATTCACTGCGAAGCTTTGCAGCCTTCTCGATCAGTGCTGCATCTACACTTCCTTCATCAAATACAACCTGGATAATTCCGGAACGGTCTCTTACATCTACAAATACGAGACCTCCTTTATTACGATTTTTCTGTACCCATCCCATAATGGTCGCTGTCTCGCCTACGTTAGCTGCTGACAGTTCCCCACATCTGTGGGTTCTCTTTAAGCCCTGCATTGACTCTGCCATTTTTCTATATCTCCTTTTTCACTTGTGCGTTCTATTCTCTACAGCCTGTCTACGGAATCTGCATAACAGTCTGCAATTTCTGTATATCCATCTTCTATTAGCTGCTCTTTCTGAAACTTCTTATTCTTCTTCATATTGACGATCAGCACCTGTCGTCCTGCCTCCCGGTCAGCTTTTGCAAGAGCAAGAACCTTCAACATGGCCTCTTTTGGAAGCTTCTTCTCCAGAAGATATGCCTTTTTCCGGCGTCCTCCCGGAACTTTATATCCATTTTCCAGAAGCAGCATGACAATTCTCTCAAATCCAATGGAAAATCCGCATGCCGGTGTATCTTGCCCTGTAAACTTGCCGATCATCTCATCATAACGTCCGCCTCCGGCAACAGAACCGCCAAAGTCATCCATAGTTACCTCAAAAATTGTTCCGGTATAGTAGGACTGTCCTCTTACGAGGGTTGGTGTGAACTGAAGCTTAAAATCACACTCTTTTGCAGCTTCTACACTTGACATGATCAGTTCCAGGCCGTCAGCCGTCTCATCGCTCAGATAATCTCCAAGCTTTTCTTTCAGGTAACGGACTCCTGATACATCAGAAGCAACCTCATCAAAAAGAGAAAGGTAGGTCTTAACACTTTCCCTGGTATATCCCATCTCAATAAGCTCTGCCTCGACACCTTCCGGTCCGATCTTATCCATCTTATCCAGAACAATGAAGACTTCATCATAGTCTTCCTCTTTAAAACCACTGTAAGCAGCCATAGATTTCAATATATTACGGTCATTAATACATACAGTAAAATTCTTAAAGTCCAGTTTCCCAAGCATCGCCGTTGTGGCAAGGATCAGCTCGATTTCGGCGAGATTAGAAGCCTCTCCTAATATATCGATATCGCACTGTACAAACTGGCGGAAACGTCCTTTCTGCGGGCGGTCTGCTCTCCATACACTTCCAATCTGAAGTGCTTTAAAAGGAGACGGCAGCTCATTTGCATGATTAGAATAATATCTTGCAAGCGGAACCGTCAGGTCATACCGAAGTCCTCCATCCACAAGATCATTTTCCTCTTTTGCCTCGTCAATTTTTAACTTTTCTCCACGTTTCAAAATCTTGAAGATCAGTTTTTCGTTATCTCCCCCCTGCTTGCTGCACAGGTTCTCGATATGCTCAACACATGGAGTTTCCATAGATTGGAATCCAAATGTTTTATAGGTGTCTTTAATCAGGCCGATCAGGTAATCCCGGATTTCCATCTCTGCCGGCATTACATCTTTCATACCGGTTACTGGTTTCTTCTTTAACGCCATAGCCATTCTCCTTTTCGTTCTATCATCTCGTCCACCCGGCTGATGTAAGCATCGATTGCTTTTACATTCTCCTGCCGGATCAGACTGGTTTTTTTCTTCTTTTTGCTTTCAGGATTTATGACAGGTTCTTTCAGTACGATTTTTGTAGACGCACCTGCACCTGCTGCAATAATGGATTGCTTTTCCTCCATAATTAGTATATTGTATATTCCTGCTTTGTCAACCTTTGCATAGCCCACATTCTCAAAATTTCCGGCAATATTCTTCTGACGATACAGATAATACGGAAAAAGTCCCATCTGTCGGGCTTTATTTCCTGCCATCTCTACCATCGTACCTATTTCATCTTGTATGATCGTTAATCTTTTCCCTTCTCTCTCTTCCTGGCCCATTTTAGCTGCACGTTTAATTGCAAGGGAATGTACCGTCAGATTATCAGGTCCAAGTAACGCAATCTGTCTTAGAGTGTCCTCCATATCCTCCGGTGTCTCTCCCGGAAGTCCTGCAATAATATCCATATTGATATTATCAAATCCCAGATTTCTCGCCATATGAAATGCTTCATACACTTGTTCTACAGTATGCTTACGTCCAATTGTATCCAAGGTCTTCTGCTGCATGCTCTGAGGATTGATAGAAATTCGATTAATACCGTGATTTCGAAGCACCTGAAGTTGCTCTTTCGTAATACTGTCCGGTCGTCCGGCTTCCACCGTAAACTCCAGAAGTCCTTCCCTTACAAAATGTCTGTCAATGCATGTAAGCAGCCGGTCTAACTGATCCGCATTCAAAGTTGTCGGTGTTCCACCGCCCATGTAAATGGTGTCAGCTTTTCTTCCTTCAGACATTTTCGCAATTGCTTCCAGTTCCTTCATAAGTGCAGCCAGATAGTCTTCTACCCGGTGCTCCCAGTCACCTAAGGCACCCGAACTAAACGAACAGTAACTGCAAACCGTTGGGCAGAATGGGATTCCCACATAAAGACTATAGCCATTTTTATAATCCAACTGATCCAGAAGCGTTTTTTCTCTCCCTGCAATCTGCCATGCAAGATGTGCTTTTTCTTCACTCACCAGATTTTCCTTCTGGAACCATGGAACAAACGTCTCCTGTGTCATACCTTCTTCCAGTTTTCTCATAGCAATTTTAGTCGGTCGTACTCCCATCAGGATTCCCCATGCAAGAGTTCTGCCACTTTGCTCTGACAACTTTTTGTATAACATCCGGTCGAGATATTTTTTCATTGCAGATTTCTCCTCTGGCATGTCATTTGTCTGCCTGTCTGCAATTTCAATCATCGCCTCTTTCTGCCCGTCTGTACCATCTTCTGCAAATTCCACAGTTACATAATTAGAGGCTTTTTCGTCCACTGAAGACACAACTGTCTCCGATGGATAAAAAGCCTTCACCATATGATATGCATTATATACAAATGTCTCCTGATTGCATATAACCCGGATCATTCTTAGCCCTCCTGTACATATGGGTTATGGAGCTTCTCATACTCTATCTTTGTCTCACCCATATGTCCCGGATAAACAATCGTATCATCCGGAAGTGCGAACAGTCGTTCTCTTACAGATCTTACGATTGCATCCTGACTGCTGTTCGGAAAATCCGTACGTCCGACAGAACGCTGGAATAAAGTATCTCCACTAAATACTGCATGTTCTACAGGCAGATAATAGCAACAGCCTCCCATCGTATGTCCCGGTGTATGAATGACTTCTATCGTCTCACCTGCCAGTTCCAGTTTTTGTCCGTCTTTTAACGGTTTTGCACCATCAAAGGAATAACCATTCGTGTAAGATGAAGACAGATTCAGCTCTGGATCCGTCATAATCGGAAGATCCTCTTCCTCTACATAGACCGGAATATTCCAGTTTTCCAAAATAGAATCAATTCCCATAATATGATCGAAATGTCCATGAGTCAGAAGAATTGCCACAAGGTTAAGTTTTTCTTCCTCAATGTATGCTGTAAACTTCTTAGAATGTCCACCTGGATCCACTACAACTGTATCCTTTGTCTCTTCATTTATCAAAAGGTAACAATTTGCCCCCAAAATCCCAAGGGAAAATTTCTCTATCTTCATTGCTTTTTCTTTCCTCCTAGCCTGTTGTTCTCTCAATATCGATCACGTCATCAATCTGACGCAGTTTACCAATTACTTTCGCAAGTTCCTCTCGGCCATGCACAATAAATCCAGCCTCGATGGTCGCAGTTCCCTGCTTGCTCGTGCGGATATTTAAGGATTTGACATCCATCTCCATCTCCGTAAATACTTTGGAAATACTCATCAGAAGTCCCTGCTGATCTCTTGCATACATCTTGATCTCAGCCAGATACTGACCTCCTGTCTCTTCTGTCACATTTCCTTCCCACTCAGCCGGAATCAGTCTTGCACGTTCTGCTTCTGTCAAATGTATCATATTAACACAATCCGTGCGGTGAATCGAAAGTCCTCTTCCTCTTGTAACAAATCCTACAATCTCATCTCCCGGTACTGGATTACAGCATCTGGAGAACCGGACTGCCACATCATCAATTCCTTTTACGACAATTCCACTCTTGGACTTGGCAATATGGACTTTATTCTTAGCCGCCTCTGCAACTTTTTCAAGTACAATTTCATCTGTCAGTTCCTGCTTGTGATCCTTGCCATATTCTTCCGCCAGACGATTCACGACCTGTCCTTCTTTTAAGCCGCCATGTCCGATCGCGGCAAGCACAGAATCCCAGTCCTTGAATCCATATTTCCTCTGTACGATCTCTTCATATTTTGGCTGGAGCAGATTAGAAAGGTTGAGAGATTTTGCTTTGCAATAGGAGGCCACCATCTCTTTTCCTTTGATAATATTGCTCTCTTTAAATTCTTTTTTGAACCACTGATTGATCTTATTTTTTGCCTGTGTACTCTTGACTACATTCAGCCAGTCACGGCTTGGTCCTTTCGAATTCTGGGAGGTCAGAATTTCTATTCTGTCTCCATTCTGGATTCTGTAATCAATCGGAACAAGCTTTCCATTCACTCTGGCACCGACCATCTTATTGCCGACTGCACTGTGTATGGAATAAGCAAAGTCGATTGGAGTGGACCCCGTCGGCAATGTCTTTACATCCCCCTGCGGTGTAAAGCAGTACACATCGTCTGCAAACAGATCCAGATCTCCTTTGATGAGGCTTAAGAATTCCTTGTTGTCAGACATATCTCTCTGCCATTCCAGAATCTGTCTGAGCCAGCTCATTTTCTCTTCTTCAGCCATAACACCTTTCTTGCTGCCGCCGGACTCTTTATACTTCCAGTGAGCAGCAATACCATATTCGGCTGTCTTATGCATCTCCTGTGTACGGATCTGGATCTCAAACGGCTGACCGATCGAACTCATCAGCGTTGTATGCAGAGACTGATACATATTGGGTTTCGGCATGGCAATATAATCTTTAAATCTTCCAGGAATCGGCGTATAAATCTCATGGATAATTCCCAATGCCGCATAACAGTCTTTGACAGAATCCACAATGATACGGACTGCAAACAGGTCGTAAATCTGATCTACTGTCTTATCCTGATTGACCATCTTCTTATAAATACTGAAGAAATGCTTTACACGTCCATTTACATCTGCTTTAATCCCCGCATTTTTCATATGCATGGACACTTCATCCACAATCTGTTGGACAAATTCCTCACGCTCTGTTTTTCTGGCATTGATCTGATTTACAAGATCAAAAAATACATCTGGTTTCAGATACTTCAATGACAGATCGTCAAGTTCTGTCTTAATTTTAGAAATGCCAAGCCTTCCCGCGATCGGTGCATAAATATCCATTGTCTCACGGGCCTTTTCCTGCTGTTTGGCCGGAGTCATGAACTGCAGTGTACGCATATTATGCAGACGGTCCGCAAGTTTAATGATAATGACCCGGATATCCTTTGCCATAGCAAGGAACATCTTTCTCAAATTCTCCGCCTGGAGTTCCAGTTTGTCCGCAGAATAAGCTACACGGCCAAGTTTCGTAACACCGTCTACCAGAAGAGCTACCTCTTCTCCAAACTCTTCTTTGATATAATCCTCTCCAATCTGAGTATCTTCCACTACGTCATGAAGAAGAGCTGCGATAATTGTCTCCTTATCCATCTCAAGATCCGCAAGAATGATCGCTACCCAGAGTGGGTGGATAATATACGGTTCTCCCGACTTTCTCTTTTGGTCTCCATGCGCTTTTTTTGCCAGATTATATGCCTTCTCGATCTGAGTAACATCCGCAGACGGATGATACTTTTGAATACGGGCAATTAACATGCCATAAAGCTTATCCGGATCATCATAATCTGCCTCCTGTTTGATCCCGTGCCCATCTACCATCTGAAGTTTCCCTCTTGTGTCTTTTAGCAATGCTTCCGGAGCAATCTTGTCGTCCAGTGACTCATATGTTGTTTTATTCTCTGACATATTAACGCCTCCTTCCCTCTCTAGTCTCTCAAATGTATATCTTTTTCTATTTTCCAGGATATACAATAACTGAATCTATATCATATCCCTGTAATCTGTCACGTCCGTGAAGTCCTGCCAGTTCCATTAAAAACACAGTCTTTACAACCTTTCCGCCAAGACCTTCAATCAAATGGATCATCGCCTCATTCGTTCCGCCTGTCGCGATCAGATCATCAATGATCACAACTCTCTGCCCTGGCTTGATTGCATCTTTGTGCATCTCGATAGTTGCTGTGCCATACTCTAATTCATACTCTGCAGAAACCGTCTCTCTTGGGAGCTTTCCTTTTTTACGAATCGGAATAAATGGCTTTTTCAGATTATATGCGATCGGTACCCCGAAAATAAATCCTCTGGATTCCGGTCCGACTATTACGTCAAAGTCAAGACCTTCTAATTTTTCCTGCATCAGATCAATTGCAAGATGCAGTCCTTCCGCGTCCTGTAATACACCTGTCACATCACGAAATATGATCCCCGGTTCTGGAAAATCCGGAATACTTACTACATAATCTTCTATCGGTTTCATAATTATTCTCTCCTTCTTCTCTTTCAAGGTAAAGTATATCTTTTAGTATAGCATTATTTGTTCCATTTTTCAAAAAAAATCTATCGATAATGGGTAATTACAATCTGAATTTGTCTATCTCCCCGGAATTCCTTGATTCCGGGGTAAAATGTAATGGACATTTTCCCATTATCTCTTTCACACCGTTCTGCAAATTCCTGTGCATCATGAAAACAGATGGCTTCCATCCGGTTTCCCGCCGCATCGATTGCTGTTGCTTTTGCAACATTTTTATTTTTCCCGATGATCTTCACATGCTGCATGACGACTCCTCTTGCCGCAAAAACCGGTTTTGTATTACCTTTTCCAAATGGTTCCATGTATTCAAGTTCTTCTATAAAATGTTCTGTAATAGCAGCAAATGGCAGTTCCATATCGATCACTACTTTTTCTGTCAGCTCTTCTTCTGAAAGCGTACACTGATCATTTAGTCTTCTTTTGAATTTCTCAACATTTTCTTTATCAAGTGAAAGTCCTGCCGCCATCGGATGTCCGCCGAATTTTGTCAGAAGATCCCCACAGCCTGTCAGTTCTTCATACATGGAATAGCTTTCGATTGATCTTCCCGATCCTTTGACTCCATCTTCGGAATCCGTCAATACAAATACCGGACGATAGTAATTTTCTCTCACACGTCCAGCCACAAGGCCGGCAAGGCTTTCATGACAATCCGGCAGATAGATAACAAGCACCTTATCCCCCCGGATATCTGTCTGTTCCACTTTCGCCATTGCCTCATCTACAACGCGGTCTGTCATATCTCTACGGCTCTCATTCAATGCTTTCAGATCACCTGCCAGCATATCTGCCTCCCGCTCTGTCTTTGCCCGAAGCAGTGCCAGTGCTCTTTTTGCCGTATCCAGCTTACCACTGGCATTCAGACACGGAGCAAGAATAAATCCGATGTGATATGCCTGAATCTTTTTTCCCTCCAGCCCGATACACTGGATCAGGGCACGTAGTCCCAGATTAGATGTCCTCTTTAGCATCTCAAGACCCTGCTTCACCAGAATTCGATTTTCCTCTGTCAGATCCATCACATCTGCCACTGTTGCAATTGCAACATTTTCCAAAAGATAATCCAGATCCGCCACATCCTGACCATTTGCCTCACAGAGCGCCTCTACAAGCTTGTATGCAACCGCTGCACCACATAATCCTTTAAATGGATATTCACATCCTTCCTGCCTTGGGTCAACAACTGCATCTGCCGGCGGTAAAATGTATCTTCTTCCCGCTTCATTTTCCTTGTACGGCACTTCATGATGGTCTGTTACGATGATCGTCATACCGAGTGCTTTTCCATACTCAATTTCTTTCGCTGCCGCAATTCCGTTATCGCAGGTGATGATCGTATCAATTCCATCTTCATGTGCCCGGTCAATCAGATGCTGATTTAATCCATATCCGTCTTTGATACGATCCGGGATGTCGCTGTCCACCTTTGCGCCAAGCTTTTCCAGACCTTCTAAAAGAATATATGTCGCATTGATCCCATCACAGTCATAGTCTCCAATGACACGGATTTTTTCCCGGTCCCTGATTTTTTCAGTCAGAATTTCCACCGCCTGCGGCATACCCTTCATCTGCATTCCATCGTAGAGTTCCGCAATTGTATCGTTCAGATATTGGTTGATTGCTTCATCTCCAATAACATCCCGGTTACGGATCAGACTGGCCAGTCTCGGACTAATATGAAATTTCTTACTGATAGCCTCAAAATCAGCACCTTTTCTTAAAAGTACCCAGCGTTCCATAATTTTCGTCTCTCCTGTTTTATCCAAATAAATATTTGCAAAGTAAATACCACACTTTCAACAGAAATCTCCAACATCATTTTATTTACTTTGCAAATATTTACTTTAAGAAAAGAACAGCCTCGCCATAAAATATGACCTTGGCTGTTCTATAGTATTTAAAATTACTTCTTGAAGCGTTTCATTACATACCACAGCGCTCCTGTGATACATACAGATGAGTAAGCTCCGCATACAACTCCGACCATCAATGGAAGTGCAAACTCCTTGATAGAACTTACACCCATGACGTAAAGTACTGCTACCATGATAAATGTTGTAAGAGATGTATAGATGCTTCTTGTCAGCGTCTGTGTGATACTCTTGTTTACAACTACTGCAACATCACTGCTCTTTGTCTTACCACGCATTTCCTCTCGGATACGGTCAAAGATAACAATGGTCGCGTTGATGGAATATCCAACGATTGTCAGTATACACGCGATAAATGTATTACCAACAGAGATTCTTGCAATTGCATAGAATCCTACTACAACAAGGACGTCATGTAAAAGAGCAAGTACCGCACTGGTCGCGAAACGGATATCTTTGAATCGGAACCAGATATACAGAAGCATACAGATTGTCGCAATAACAACCGCGATAACTGCATCTCTTCGCATCTCATTACTTACTGTAGAACTGATATTTTCTGCCGTGATCTTTGATTCGTCCACACCGAAGTTATCAACCATAGCCTTATTCAGTGCTTCACGCTTGTCAAGATCCAGTGTAACTGTCTTGATAATAACCTGATTGGTTCCGGCTACTTTCTGAGTCTGAACATTGTTATCTCCAGTTACCTTTTCTACAACCGGAACAATTTCCTTATCAATCTCATCAATAGAGTAATCTTTATCAAATGTTACATTTGTAGATGTACCGCCCTGGAATTCAAGGCTGTATGCAAATGCTCCTTTTCCTCTTCCTTCATTGATACCGATCGTGATCACTCCTGCTGCAATTAATACAAGAGAAATTGTAAAGAACACTTTTTTCTTTGAAAGGAAATCGATTGGCTCACGCTCTTTCTTTGGACGATAATATAATTTTTCACTTCTAAGTCCGACTGCATAAAATGCATTTACGATCAATCTTGTAATAACAAGTGCTGTAAACATAGATGCGATGATACCAATTGCAAGTGTCTGTGCGAATCCTTTTACTGTACCGGAACCTTTGAACCACAATACAGCTGCTGCGATCAGAGTCGTAATATTACCATCTAAGATTGCTGATAAAGCTTTCTGGAAACCAATCTTCAGAGAATTCTTTACACTTCTTCCGCGTGCCATCTCTTCACGTACACGAGCGAAGATGATAACGTTGGCATCTACTGCCATACCAATGCCAAGAATGATACCGGCAATACCCGGAAGTGTCAATGTTACTTCAAATGCATTCAGGATTATAAGTACAAGTCCTGTATAGATTAAAAGTGCAAGTCCGGATGCAAGTCCCGGAAGCAAGTATACACAACACATGAATACAAATACAATTGCAAGTCCGATTGCTCCGGCTTTTAAACTGGTCGCAACTGCCTGCTCACCAAGCTGAGCTCCTACAACATTAGAACGTAACTCTTCCAGTTCCAGCTTCAGACCACCGATACGGATTGTAGAAGCAAGCGCATCTGCTTCTTCATAGGTCATGTTACCACTGATCTGAGCCTGTCCATTTGTAATGGCTGCCTGTACATTCGGAACACTTACAAATGCTCCGTCATAATAGATACCAATGCTCTGTCTTGCTGCCAGTGCTTTTGTTGTTGCATTTGCGAACTTTGTTGTTCCATCTTTTGTAAATGTAAGAGATACAACATTCTGTTTATTCTTTGTCAGCTGGTCTTCTGTTGTCTGAGCCTGGGCACTTTTTACATCATTGCCACTCAGTACAATAGAACCGTCTGCCTGCAATTCTTCAATTGTCTTGTTGAGCTGATAATCTTTGGACGCATCTCCCGTACTGTTCACCTGGCTATAGTTTGCTGAGCCGTCACTGCCTGTCTGTGCAATAAAATACAGGGACCCCGGCTGTCCCAGTTCGTCTAAAATCTCATTGGCATCTGTAACACCAGGAATCTCGATATTAATACGGTCTCTTCCCTCCTGATATACACTTGCCTCTGTACTATACTGTTCTACGCGCTTTTGCAGCTTATAGATCGTATCACTCATCTCTTCATCCGATGGATTGTCATCTTTGACCTGATATGTGATACTTACACCACCGGCAAGGTCCAGACCCAGTTTGATATTCTTCATAGAACCTGTATGGCCTTTTCCGAATCCAACAATTGTCGTAAAACCAAGCAGTACGATCAAGGCTGCTGCCACAATAAGACTAAGTATGCCTCTGCTTTTTTTCATGATTTACTTCCTTTCTCTTTCTTCCATTCCTTCGAAGGATTCTATGTTACACATTATGCATCTGCCAGTGCTGCTTTGATCATAATGGCACATTCCACACGTTTACGCTGCATCTCACAGCCAATATCATAACAATCATGGATCGTTCCATGGAAATTATAAGAGTTTGCCATACATCCACCGCTACAGTAGAATTTAGCGAAACAATTTTTACATTTTTCTTTTGAATATACACTGCAGCTTCTGAAATCATCTGCAATCTCCGGCTTTACAATTCCATCGTCTACATTTCCCACCAGGAATTCTTCCTGTCCGACAAACTGATGGCATGGATACAGATCTCCCCATGGTGTGACAGACAGATATTCTGTTCCGGAACCACAGCCGGACATACGTTTCATCACACATGGACCGCCTTCCAGATCGATCATAAAGTGGAAGAAGTTAAATCCTTTTCCTTCTTTTTCACGCTCAATCATAATCTTGGCAAGCTTATCATACTCTTCTTTGATCTGTGGAATATCCTCTTCGCGGATCGCATATGGATCGGATTCGTCACCTACGACCGGCTCAATGGACATCTGCTTGAATCCAAGGTCTGCAAAATGCAGGATATCATTGGAGAAATCCAGATTATTTCTTGTAAATGTCCCACGGATATAATACTTCTCCTGATTACGGCTTTCAGCCAGCTTCTGGAATTTCGGCACGATCAGATCGTAGCTTCCTTTTCCGTTGCGGAACGGACGCATCTTATCATTGATTTCTTTTCGTCCATCCAGGCTTAGCACAACATTGTCCATCTCTTTATTGACAAACTCCTGAGTCTCATCATTCAGAAGAACGCCGTTCGTCGTAAGTGTAAATCGGAAATTCTTGTCATGAAGCTTTTCCTGTTCTCTTCCGTATGCTACCAGATCTTTGACAACCTGCCAGTTCATAAGTGGCTCTCCTCCAAAGAAATCTACTTCCAGATTTCTTCTGCTTCCGGAATTTGCGATCAGGAAATCTAATGCCTTCTTTCCGACTTCATAACTCATAAGAGCACGTCTTCCATGATACTCGCCTTCTTCTGCAAAGCAGTACCTGCAGGCCAGATTACAGTCATGTGCAATGTGAAGGCAAAGAGCCTTTACAACTGTCTTTCTCTTCTTCACGATTGGAACAAGATATTCAAACTCATCCTTTGTAAATAATTTCCCGTCCTCTGTCAGTTCAATGACATCATCAAGAGCATCTCGTAAATCTTCCTCGCTATATGTACCTCCAAGCCGCTTTTTCAGATTCTCCCATGTAAGATCACTCTTTAAAATCTCAGCTGTTGGTTCTTCGTCCGGTTCATTCAGTACAGCGATCACATCATAGCACAGGTCATCAACCACATGTACGGCTCCACTGTATACATCCAGAACAATGTTATATCCGTTATTCTTATACTGATGAATCACAGTAATAATCTCCTTTTCTATTTTTTCTATCTCTTTAAAATTTTAATGGTTATTTGGCAACAGAACAGAGACAGCGACCCTTTTAAGACCGCTGTCTCCTGGTTTTTTACCTATGTTCTTTTACTTATTTGCTCTGCTCACAGGTCTGATTTCCTACTGTACAGGAAGTCTTGCATGCTGACTGGCAAGATGTCTGACATTCGCCGCAACCGCCTTTTTTCACTGTCTTGTTCAGAGTCTGTGTATTCAATGTTTTCACATGTTTCATCACTACATTCCTCCTTGTCTTTGCTTGACTTTTATAAGTATAGCATCTTCCTTTCTTTTTCGCAATATTTTTATCTGAATCGTTAATTTTTAATTATTCCAGTTAATATTTTAATTACCTGCAAAAAGGTGGTTTTTTCAATTTTACTATGTTACACTTGCGTTAGATTACAAATGAATCAGAAATTGCCACTTCATTAATATGTCTTATAGGAGGTAATTGTAACATGGCAATTTCAATTGGCATTAACGGATTCGGACGTATCATTAACGGGCAGAAGATTCCTGTCTTCACAGAAGGTGATGCTGCTTCCATCCCTTGGGGTTCCTGCGGTGCCGAATACATCATCGATGCAACCGGAGCCGCTAAGGCTATCTCTCTCGTCATTCCTTCTCTGAAGGACAAGATGAGTGGTATTTCTTATCGTGTTCCAACTACAGACGTCTCAATCGTTGATCTGAACGTCGCACTAAAAGAGTCTGCATCTTATGAGGATATCTGCAAAAAAGTAAAGGAAGCCTCCATGACATATTTGTCCGGCATTCTTGATTATGTAGATGATGAAGTTGTATCTTCTGATTTCATCGGAGATTCACACGCTTCTATCTTTGATGCAAGACAGGGAATTCAAGTAAATTCTCACTTCTTTAAGGTCATCTGTTTCTATGATAATGAATGGGGCTATACAAGCCAGATTTTCCGCCTCATCAAGTACATGGATCAGGTAGACCATAATTCATAAGATGCCGGTGGAAACACTTTCCATTCTGGTATCTTTACATTTTTACATGTGGCAAAAACTTTCTGATTCGAACTGTAACTATTCTACTTTCTGTAAGGGACATATACATTCGTCATTACGATTATGAACCGTACGTAAAATAAAAGCTGCCTATATCTGTTTCCTTTTTACAAGAGATATACGCAGCTCTTATTTTTTAGTCTTTCATGATATCATACCACCGGTCATACCGCCGCCTGCACATAGTATCAGTGATGTGACAATACTAACACTGTCTCCATTCAGAGTTCTGTAAACTCCAAGTGTAATGAGCAAAAGCAATACAAAATATATGATTCCAAGAACCATCCCCCACAAGTACCGTTTTGATTTTGTCAGTTTCCCTATGATCATTCCTCCGATCAGTGTTGACACTACATAGATTCCAACAATTGCCGCCGATACAATTTTTTCATTTAATTCAAATTTATACATAAAAAATGTCAAAACCAAAAGTAATATACCGGTGACAATATAAGAAGCCAGAAGTGACTTGATCCACCATATGACCTTTATATTTTTTTGCATATTCTCCATCTCTTTCCTCCTTGTCTACCACAAGGTATGAGCCAGATCCGGCGAATATGACTGCTTCTGCAAATTTTATCACTCCATTTGCTTTCCAAGAAATCCTGCCGCACATGCCCCCAGCTTCTGTTCCAGTTTTGTAAACTTCTCTTTTTCATCTGATGACAGTAAAATAACTGCCCCCACAACATCTCCTTCGCAAATGATCGGTGTAATAGATTCCCATACATAATCCTTTTCCTGTTCCCTGAACACCCGGATATATTTCTTCTCATCTACCTTTGCCAGAATACTGTTTCTTTCTTCCAGTTCCCCTTGAAGAACTTTGCTGATATACTTTTCCTGCACCTCTTTTCTCCCGTTTCCGGAAGCTGCCACGACCTGATCCATATCACAGATACACACAAGGCAGCCTGCCTCTTTTGCCAGGCTGTCTGCATACATACCTGCAAATGCAGCAAGCTCTCCGATCGGTGAATATTTTTTCAATATAATCTCGCCTTCCCGGTCGGTAAATATCTCCAGTGGATCACCTTCTCTGATTCTAAGTGTTCTTCGTATTTCTTTCGGAATGACCACACGTCCCAGGTCATCAATCCGACGTACAATTCCTGTTGCCTTCATATGATTCCTCCATGATTGATTCCGCATGGCTGTTCTTTCTTCTCATGCTAAATTTTACTTTTAATGCTATTATGTGAAAATGCATGAAAATTATTCTAATAAAGGAAGCAGAATTTTTTGCGTATTCCATATTGGAAAAATTATTCTTTCTTTAAATCCCGGAATGGACTCTTCATATAATGGCATAAAATCCATCAATTTGATTGATTGGTTAATTTCAGAATAATATCACAAAACGTTCTCTGAAAATACTTCCAAATGTTTCCGTTTTGCACTTTACTCATCCTTCACTTCTTCGCCTGCAAGCTTCAGGATATCTTCCACGGTGTCTTCCGTAATACCCATACGCTCCGCCACTTCATCGATCGATACTTTTCTTCCGTATTCTTCCTTCATGCTTTTGATTGTCTCGTCCAGATCATTCACCCGCTCGACCATCTTCTTATCGCGGCGTTTTTCTTCGGTGTGGGATTCCAGCATCACCCGGATTCCAGCGCGCACCTGCTCCAGCACTTCTGCTTCTGTTGCTTTCTTATTCTCACCTAAGTACAGCATCAAGCTGACATTACCTTCCTGGATCACATCACCGATAAAGATTCCCGGCATATGCAGCTTTACTGCTTCTTCCACAACTTTGGGAAGATAATATGCAAGTGTTACCTCTTCCTCCGTCTGCTTCGCCATTTTTTCAATATCGATCAGATACTCTGCCACATAGTCTTTTTCCTGCTGGCTTAATGTATCTTTTTCTTCTTGTTCTGTTTTTTCTGTATTTTCTATAGTTCCTGTATATCCGATTACTTCCACTTTCTGAGACATCAGGAATTCATGAACCAGATTCATCTGCTCATCTGTAAGATTGTCATCCTGGAAGAAAGCTTGCACTTCCTGACTGGTCATTTTATTATTCTGGCCTGCTGCAACTGCAAGAAGCTCTCCAAATTTTTCCTGAAACTGGGCTCTGTCTGCCATATCTTTACTCCTTCGTTAAATTTTCTTTACCTTTTTATCATTCACGTTCCTGTTATTCAAGAACTCTCTTCAAATGTCAATAATAAAATTCCGATAGCTCTTCATATCTTCTGGCATCTGTTCTTCATTACACTCCTTCGTAGGAAAAATCAGGAATAAAGCTTTCTTTTGCCGTTTCGCCTTCCTGAATAAATGCCTGCTCCACGCCAAGATCTATGGCATAATCCACCAGAACATCATATGCTTTTTTCGTCACTTTCTTGGCAAGCTCCGGATATTTTTCCCGATTCAACGTATCGAGTGGAGTGTACTGGTTCATGAGACTCATATAAATCTGGTCACCATATGTTTCATAGAGGTATTTCACAATTCTTCTCGCATCTCTCAGACACCCAGGCAATAACAAATGTCTCACAATCACACCTTTTTCCATGATGCCTTGTTCATCAAATTGTGGCACTCCTGTCTGTCTTATCATTTCTGCCAGTGCCCGTTTTGCTACTTCCGGATAATCTTCTGCCCCGGAATATTTCTTTGCATGCTCCGAATCCAGATATTTAAAATCCGGAAGATATACATCAACATGTCCATTTAGCCTGCGTAAAGTCTCCACCTTTTCATAGCCGCTTGTATTATAAACAATTGGAAGATTAAGCCCTTTTTTTCTTGCCTGATCCAGTGCCGCGATAATCTGTGGTACAAAGTGCGTTGGTGTCACAAGGTTAATATTGTTCGCCCCCTGTTCCTGAAGCTCCAGAAATATCTCCGATAACCGTTCAACACTTACTATTTTTCCAACCTCACTGTTGGCAATGTGATAATTCTGGCAATATACACATCGAAGCGTACAGCCAGAGAAAAAAACAGCTCCGGATCCATTTGTCCCGGAGATACACGGTTCTTCCCACATATGAAGCGCGGCTCTGGAAAGCCGGACCAAATCCGACTCCCCACAAAAGCCACGCTTTCCTTCTTCTCGCTTAATCTGGCACTGTCTCGGGCATAACATGCACCCGTTCACTAGACAACCTGTCCTTTCGCAACAAATACAGGAAATGCTTCATCACCCTTTAATTCTTTTCCATCGGTGATTTTTACATTCTTATCTGAAATGATATATTCCAGCTTTGTACCTTCTCCAACAATCGTATCCTGCATTAAAACACAATTCTTCACTTTCGCACCTTTTGCGATCTTCACACCACGGAATAAAATACTGTTCTCCACTTCACCTTCGATCACACAACCGTCTGCTACCATAACATTACTTGCTTTTGCATTGCCGATGTATCTGGTCGGATTATCGTCACGAATCTTTGTATAGATGGGATTACCTGTAAAAAGCTTCTCAAGATTCTTATCATCCAGAAGTTTCATATTCTCATCAAAATAACTCTTAAGTCCAGTGATTCTCGCCACATATCCTTTATGCTCATAAGCCATGACTTTATATGTATCCAGATGCGGGATCAGGATGTCCCGCTCCAGTGAAATAGCTCCACGCATAAACGCTTCATTAATGGTATCGATCAGCCACTCTCTGTTCGCAATGTATATATTCATAGAGAAATTCTGCACACCCTGCTCCTGCTTATTGATGTAGATGTCTTCTACTTTATCTCCATCCAGCTTCAACGTATAATAAAGCCCTTTACTTGCATCTTTTGCACCAGTCAGTTCCTGTGGCAGTTCCTCTTTTGTATAAGCGAACGTAATATCTGCATCTGTTTTTACATGCTGTGCGATCAGCGCATTGAAATCAAAATTTGCAGCAATATTCGTATCTGCCATAATCACATATTTTTCTTTTTGCTTTTTGAGTACCGGAAGAATATTGGCGAGCGCTTCCACTCTTCCCCCTCCCATACTGCCAATCGACTTCTGGGCAAATGGAGGAAAGATACTAAGTCCTCCGTTCTTACGGCTGAGATCCCACTCTCGGCCACCACCTAAATGGTCTACAAGCGAATGATAATTCTCACGAACAAGCACTTCTATTTTATCAATTCCGCAGCCAACCATACTGGATAACAAAAAATCGATCATTCGATAACGGCTTGCAAATGGAATGGAAGCCATTAGTCTTTCGCTGACCAGTTCCGGAACAAACTTATCATAATTATTCGGGAAAATAATTCCCATTGCGTCCGCATTTGCATTTATCATTTTTCTTCACCGTCCTTTACATCTTCACTGATCATGGCATTCGATCCAATCTTGGCACCTGTTCCGACGCAGACATCCGGTCCGATGGTTGCAACTCCTTGCTCATCTTCTGTCGGCATAGCTCCTACCACAGCATTTTCACCAATCACTACATTCTCCGCAACAATACAATGCTTTACACTGGCTCCGGCTTTAATCGTTGTTCTGCCCATAACGACTGCATCTTCTACAACTGCTCCGGCTTCTACTTTCACTCCGGCAAATAAGATAGAATGTTTCACGCTGCCTGCGATCTTACATCCATCTGTGATCATCGAGTTTTCTACATTGGCTCCGGCACAGATCTTATGTCCCGGCATACCACTGTTCCTGCTGTAGATCTTCCAGTCTTCATCAAACAGGTTAATTCCACTGTGTTCCGGATCCAGCACTTCCATATTCGCTTCCCACAAAGATGGAATCGTTCCCACATCTTTCCAGTATCCGTTAAAGTGATACGCGTACATTTTTCTCTCATCATGCAGCAGATTCGGTATAATATTATTTCCAAAATCATTTTCAGATTCCAGGTCAGCCTCATCTTCAATCAGGTATTGTTTTAAAATATCCCAGTTGAATATGTAGATACCCATAGAGGCAAGATTGGATTTCGGATTCTTCGGTTTTTCCTGGAATTCCGTAATACGGTCATCATCGTCCGTGACCATAAGTCCGAATCTTGGTGCCTCCTCCCACGGGACTTCCATAACCGCAACACTGAATTCTGCGTTCTTTTCTTTGTGGAATCTAAGAAAATCACTATAATCCTGCTTGCAGATCTGATCTCCCGATAAAATAATGACATATTCCGGATCATAGCGCTCGATAAATGAAATATTCTGGTAAATTGCATTTGCTGTACCTTTATACCAATCTGATCCAGATGCCTTCTGATATGGTGGTAATACATGAACTCCTCCATAGATTCGGTCCAGATCCCACGGTTGCCCATTTCCGATATACTCATTCAGCTCCAGAGGCTGATACTGAGTCAGAATACCTACTGTATCAATACCAGAATTTACGCAGTTTGAAAGTGGAAAGTCTATGATTCGATACTTTCCGCCAAATGGAACTGCCGGTTTTGCAAGCTTCTGGGTCAGCGCATACAGTCTGGAGCCCTGCCCTCCGGCAAGTAACATTGCTATCATTTCTTTGCCCATTATAGTTCCCCTTTCTAATTCTATCATCTACCCGTAAAATGACAGATTATTTATTCTTGATATAAAAAATATTATACTATATTTCAGTTATTTTTTCTACAAACTCACTTATTGTTTTTCCAAAATTTTTGTTAGTTTTCTGTTAATTCTAATATCAGAATGAAGCATTATTTCTGTATGAATCTTTCTTTCAAAATCCAGGGCTGGATATTTTCAATCTAGTCTTGTATAATAAAAGTAGTAATTTCGAGGAGGATATGTATCATGAGTAAAATTGATGAAATTAGAAGTGCTATGGTCGCAGCTATGAAAGCCGGCGAAAAGGAGAAAAAGGAAACTTTATCCATGCTTCTGGCAGCTCTTAAGAATAAACAGATCGACAAACGTGCAGATCTGACAGAAGAAGAAGAGATTCAGGTTATCATGAAAGAAATCAAGCAGACAAAAGAGACTTTGGAGATGACACCTGCTGACCGTACTGATATTATTGAAGAATGCAACCGCCGCCTGACTGTTCTGGGAGCCTACGCTCCAAAAATGATGGGCGAAGACGAGATCAAGGGAATCATCGAAGGTGTGTTATCTGAACTTGGTATCGAGAACCCAACCGGAAAAGACAAAGGAAATATCATGAAACATCTGATGCCAAAGGTAAAAGGTAAAGCTGATGGTAAGCTTGTCAATGATCTTGTATCCACATATTTCAAATAATTTTAGAATTTCCATAGAGAAGAAAAGACCTGCCAACCGGCAGGTCTTTTCTTCTCTATGGAAATTGTTTCATGTCTTTCAGACTTACTGCATTTTAATTATCTGTCTGAGCCCGATCATCTGTCTGCACCTGATCTGTATACGGTGTCTGAGTCTCAGTCTTCATCTTTACAGACACTTTCTGGAAACTTACTTTTTTCCATACACCCTTATGCACTTTAATATCTGCTTTTTTTCTCCACTTTTTCACTGTATCATCATAAAGCTTTTTCTGACGTTCCTGTACAATCTTTGATTTCTTAGAGTCCGTTGCTGTACGATCTAACAGGCTTGTAACTTTTGCTACGTAACAGCCTTTTTCTGTCTCAATCACATCTGTAGATTCTCCCTCGCCCAGTGCATCTGCGGCTTTAATCAAATCTTCATCAGGAGAAGTTGTATCTTTATCAAACGTCAGTGTCTGAACCGTTGCCCCTTGCTCTTCTGCAAGCGCGTTCAAATCTCCACCTTCCTTCAGACCGGAAGCAATCGCCTCTGCCTGAGACTTTAACTGTGCTTTTTCATCATCGGAAACGTCTTTGCTGTTGCCGGAATCATCTTTTGTCTGATAAGAAATGAACACATAATCCATGCTCTTCTGTGCTGCTTCTTCATCTGAGACTTCTGTATCTGCCCCGGCCTGGATCGCAGTTCGCATCTTCTGCTGAACTGCCATCAGTGTCAATGCACGATTTACAGTCTTCTCATTGCCAGATACAAGATTCTTGTCATCTAAAGAATTATCATTCAGAAACTGCTGCGTTGTCTCCTTGATCATTGCTTTATCTTCATCTGTAATTGACACATCATAATCTTCCATATGCTTTTCAAGAAGAATCATATCTTCCAGTGACTTCAGTACAGAACTCTTTACAGATTCTTCGTATGTCTCTCCGTCAGAAGCATCTGAATTCCACATATCTTCTCCCAGATAAGCAGAATAATATGTCTCATATGTTGCCTGTGTATATCTTGCGAAGAAATTGGCCAGATCCGCATCAATCTTTGTATCATCGACTGTCGCAACCGTCTCGTCTCCTTTTAATGATCCGCATCCGGTCAGTGTTACAGCAGCCAATACTCCTGCAAGAGCCAGCGCAAATAATCTCTTTTTCATATCGTTTTCGTATCCTCCTTCATTCTGATGGGCAAAGAAATGTCCACTTTTTTTATTATATCTTCTTTTTTCTAGTCAAGCAATCCTTTTATACCAATTAACACTTTTTTCACAACCTCAATTGGATTCTCCACTTCACCACGCTTTGTTTTCTTCTTTCTCTGGTAAATGAATTTGGGATCCGATATATCCGCCTTAAATGACAGAGCTTCCGGAAATTGTTTTAAAAGATCCGGGATCCGCTCTACATGGATTTTTGCTTTTTCATACATACGAAATGTATAGGTCACACCTTTTTGAGTCACCTCTGTCACATACGCCTGGTGCGCCAGATTCTTAAGCCTTGCTACTTCCAGAAGGAGCTCCACTTTTTTAGGAATATCTCCAAAACGGTCAATCAACTCCTCTATCATATCGTCCATCTCTTCCTCAGACTCGATGGCAGCAATTCTCTTATAAATATCCAGCTTATGATATTCATTTGGTATATAAGAATCCGGAATATACGCATCGACATTGATATCCAATGCTGTCGTAAATGTATCCTCTTCTGATAATTCCCCTTTTAAATGTTTGACTGCCTCATTTAACATTTTGCAGTACATATCGTATCCGACCGCTTCCATATGCCCGTGCTGTTCGGCACCAAGAAGATTTCCAGCTCCACGGATTTCAAGATCACGCATGGCAATTTTGAATCCTGATCCAAGATCTGTAAATTCCCGGATTGCCGCCAGACGCTTCTCTGCAATCTCTTTCAATAATTTGTCCTTCCGGTACAACAAAAATGCATAGGCCATACGCCCGGAACGCCCGACGCGGCCACGAAGCTGATAGAGCTGGGAAAGGCCAAGCCGGTCTGCGTCGTGAATGATCATGGTATTTACATTGGATATATCAAGACCCGTTTCAATAATCGTTGTCGACACAAGCACATCAATATCTCCATTAATAAAATCATACATGATCTTTTCAAGCTCATGCTCCTTCATCTGTCCGTGGGCAAAGGATACATTTAACTCCGGGACAAGTTTCTGAATATGCGCTGTCACCTCTGCAATGTCTTCCACTCGATTGTACACATAGTAGACCTGTCCGTTTCTCGCACATTCTCGTTCGATTGCCTCCCTGACCATCTCATCATTATATTCCATCACATACGTCTGGATCGGCAGCCGGTCCTGCGGTGCCTCCTCCAGCACGCTCATATCACGGATTCCGATAAGGCTCATATGAAGAGTTCTTGGAATCGGCGTTGCCGTCAACGTCAGAACGTCTACATTTTTCTTTAACTTTTTGATTTTCTCCTTGTGCTGGACTCCAAAACGCTGCTCCTCGTCGATGATCAGCAATCCCAGATCCTTATACTCAATATCACCACTGAGCACACGGTGGGTTCCAACCACAATGTCCACCAGCCCGCGTTTCAAGTTCTGAATCGTATCTCTTTGCTGAGCCGGAGTCCTGAATCGGCACATCAAATCTACCCGGACCGGGAAATCCTTCATTCTCTGGCAAAATGTATTGTAATGTTGCTGTGCCAAAATAGTGGTCGGTACCAGATAGACCACCTGCTTATTTTCCTGTACTGCCTTAAATGCCGCACGGATTGCGATTTCCGTCTTTCCATAACCTACATCACCACAGATCAGACGATCCATGATCTTGTGGCTTTCCATATCCTTCTTCACAGCATTGATCGCCAGAAGCTGATCTTCTGTCTCCTCATACGGGAACATTTCCTCAAATTCTTTCTGCCAGACTGTATCCTCCCCGTAAACAAACCCATCCTGATTCTGTCTTGCTGCATAAAGTTCTACCAGATCTTTTGCAATTTCTTTAACTGCCCCCCGAACCTTTGCCTTCGTCTTTGTCCACTCCTGAGTTCCAAGACGGTTAAGTTTTGGTTTTTTTGAATCAGAACCGGCATATTTCTGGATCAGATCCAACTGTGTTGCCGGAATATAAAGATTTCCACCCTTAGCATAGGAAATCTTCATATAGTCTTTGGAAATCTTATCCACTTCGATTTTTTCAATTCCTTGATAAATTCCCAGTCCATGATTCTCATGTACCACATAATCTCCAGGTTTTAATTCCGAGAAGCTTTGAATCTTACGCCCTTCATAAGTGGTACGGCGTTTTTTCTTCCTTTTATTCTTTCCGAAAATATCCGTTTCTGAAATTACAACAAAATTCAAAAGTGGATACTCATAGCCTTCTGCAATATAACCATAAGCAGTCATAATTTCTCCCGGTTCTACTTCACGATCCATATCTTCACTGTAAAAGCTGCTCAGATTGTAATCTCGAAGATCTTCTGCCAGGCGCCTTGCTCTTGTTCTGGAACCGGAAAGCAGAATGACACGGCTCTGATTTCGTTTCATTTTTTTCAGATCCTGCGTTAGAAGTTCAAAACTTCTATTGTATGGATCCACATTTTTCGTTTGAAGATTATAACTTGCCCGGATATTCAACCCAGGGCAACGCATATCCAACGCCTGAAATCCCACGCTGGAATATTCATTCATTTTCCTCATAATCTCCTGCGTTGTAAAAAGCACCGCTTCGCTGTCGGCTACTTCGTATCCGCTCTGGGCACGTCGTTTCTGGGCTTCCAGAAATTCTTCTTCCACTCCTTCCCCTTTTTCCTTCAAACGCACAGGCTCATCTAAGAAAAGAATTGTATTTTCTTTTTCAAAATAATCCAGAAAAGAAACTCTTTTTTCTTCTTCCTCTGGAAATTCTGTAGCCGGAAACACTTCTACCTCGTCAAGCTTCTCGATAGATCGCTGCGTCTCCGGATCAAAGGTTCGAATAGAATCCACCTCATCTCCCCAAAGTTCAATCCTAACCGGGAGCTCCTCCGTCAGCGGATATACATCCAAGATGCCGCCACGGACCGCAAACTGCCCCGGTCCTGCCACCTCTATCTCTCTGTCATACCCACACTGTGCCAGCTTCACAGACAATTCATCCAGATTCAGAGTCTCGTCGGAGCATATCTTGATCACCCTGCTCTTTATCATTTCTTTTGGAAGGAGTGCATCCATAAATGCATCAAAACTAGCAACCACAGTTATCGGTTCGCCTTTTAAAACTGCCTGTATCACCTGCATTCGCTGACTGATCAGCTCTTTACTACGAATATCTGCCTGGTAAAACAGCAAGTCTTTTGCCGGATAAAAACTAATGGCTGCATCTAAAAAACGATACTCTTCATAAATCTGTTTCGCTTTTGCCTCACTGGAACAGGCGATGACTTTATAACAACAGCCATCGCTAAGTGCGTACATCATATGAGTCTTCTGGGAATTCACACAACCTGTCAGCATCAGAACTCCTGGAGCTTCTTTTTTCTTTTTTACGATATCTTCATATTCTGCCAGTTCCAAAAGCGGCTTAAGTAACGCCTGCACTTTTACTCCTCCTTCGGCTTCACTTTACGGTTATACTCATTCATGGCCGCATCAATCTCACCTTTTAATATCTCTTCTGTGGCAGAAATTGCCTTTTCATATCCCTCTTCCATAAGTTCCAGATCCTCTCCATGAAAATGTCCGAGAACATAGGCAGCCAGATCATATCCTTTCGGCTTTTCTCCCACTCCGACTTTAATTCTTTGAAATGTATCCGTCCCAAGCTGGGCAATAATATTTTTAATTCCGTTATGTCCACCGGCACTTCCTTTTTTACGAATCCGGATCTGCCCCGGGTTCAGACTGATATCATCATAGATCACAAGCAGCTCTTCTTTCGGATCTACCTTAAAATAATCCACCAATTCGCGAATGCTCTCACCACATAAATTCATATAAGTCTGCGGTTTAACAAGAAGAACCTTCTGACCTTCGATGATTCCTTTTCCAACATAGGCACGCCCTTTTTTTGCGTCCACTGCAATATTATATTTTTCTGCGATTTTATCTATCACCTGAAATCCTACATTATGTCTTGTACCTTCGTATTCTTTTGTCGGATTTCCAAGTCCTGCTATAATTATCATATTTTCCACCTCTTTATCTCTACCCATTCTACAGGATAACTATTCTTTTGTCACGAAAAAAGCTGTATAATTTTCCAACCTTTTTCATACATTATAAAGAACAAAAACCTAAGAAAACAAATACAGGAGGTTATTATGAGTTCAAAAACAAAAATCGTTGTACTTCACATGAAGGAAATTATTTATACAGTCCTGTTCATCTGTCTCGGCATTTTGCTGGTAGCACTGCTTACATTTATGTTTCACCCGAAAAACAAAGAAACTTCCTCATCAAAGAGCACTTCCTATCAACCGGGCATCTACACTTCACAGCTTACTTTGGGCGATAAAGAGCTGGAAGTAGAAGTCACAGTCGACGAAAATCATATCAACTCTATCCGATTTTCCAACCTGGACGACACCGTCACCACCATGTATCCGTTGATCCAGCCGACTATGGAAGAAATCGCAGACCAGATCTGCCAGACACAATCGCTAGAAAACATTTCTTATTCCTCCGACAATCCATATACCTCTCAAATCATCATCAACGCCATTGATGATGCCCTAAAAAAAGCCGTAACCACCAGATAGTTACGGCTTTTTCTCTTCTATGTAGTTTTCTTATTATCTGTGCTGCTTCAACCTTTTTTCCGGACATTTTACTGCACCGGATTTTAACCTTCCACAATCAGATATCTTCCGTCCGGAATCGGGAACACTTCTGCTGCTTCTTCCAGTTCCTCATCAGACATTCCCTGAATATCCATTCCTTCTTCTTCCAGGAATTCTTTTACCTCATCAATGTTTTCCACAACAACTGCCATGCAGTCCTCCAGAAATGCTTCTGCATCTTCCAGCGTCTCTGCAACTGCCTCCTCAAAAAGTTGTGATTGATTTTCAAGAAATACGTTCAGACATTCCTCATCAAACTCATTCATTACCTCTTAACCTCCTTTTATAGATATTCCTGCAATTTCTCTGCCTTGTCTATCATATACTTGGCTCCGGCAATCATTAACTCTTCTTTCGTACGAAATCCCCACGTCACTGCGATAGTTTTTACTCCTGCATTCTTTCCAGTCACCACATCTACTTCAGAATCTCCTACATACAGACACTCCTTGTAATCTACACCGAGCTTTTTCGCCACATAAAACACTCCCGCCGGATCCGGTTTTCTTGGAATTTCATCCTTCTGTCCCTGTACCCAGTCAAACAACTTCTCACCATAAATTGCATGAACCGCTTTCACCGCCTGACAATGAGGTTTATTGGACAGCACCGCCAATTTCACTCCCTGTTTCTTTAACTTATACAGCATTTCCGGGACGCCTTCGCAAGGTGTTACATGATATGTACAATTCTCATCAAATATGCGTCCATAGATCTGCATACCTTCCTCAATTCTGGTCGCACCAGGATTCCCCGATGCATCCAGCGCCTTCTCCATCAACACCCTCGCACCATTCCCTACGAACTCCCGACACTGTTCTTTAGAAATCTCCGAAAGATTCATCTCTTTTAATGTCAGGTTAACCGAATAGACCATGGAATCCAACGTATTACCAATCGTACCATCAAGATCAAAAATACATGCCTTAATCATTGCCAAAAAATCCTCCATGCCAATATCATAGTATGAGACGTCGGAGATGTCAATTACCAATTGGGGACGGGGTTTTTTCAAAAAAACCCCGTCCCCAATTGGACTTTAACCTGTCCCTTTTTTTAAC